>Ga0302324_100007267_pt1 | contig 23620 bp, 26 predicted proteins | sample Palsa_T0_1_FD_201949 | JGI IMG/M metagenome (GOLD analysis project Ga0302324, IMG submission 201949) | Peat permafrost microbial communities from Stordalen Mire near Abisko, Sweden - Palsa_T0_1 | ecosystem: Environmental > Terrestrial > Soil > Palsa > Peat permafrost | place: Sweden: Abisko... | reverse complement strand
TGCTCGGACGCACTCCCAAGCTTAGAAATTCGAGCGGAAGGTTGCCACGTTAGCCGCGGCCGCAATGGTAGAACTCCAGGTTGAACTTGTTCCACTCGTATTTTCAAAACGCAGTATTCAGAAAAAGGTAATAATCTCTAAGTACGAAATCGCAGGTCAGTCCGGTCGGCACCCATCCAAGTCCCGAGTAGTCCGATTCCGGGACAAGTGGCTGGCTAGTACCGCATCTGGGCGCGTCGCGAGAGGAGCGCGCAGCTCGGGCCCGATACTAAGGATTACACTTCGCTCAATGAAATTCTGCAGCTCGCGAATATTCCCGGGCCACGGGTATGAGCTGAACGCAGACATGGCTTCGAGAGGAATGCGAGTCCCGCAACTTAACTCGCTTCGTCACGGTCCGCAGGGTGCGGTCGCTCGCGGTAGCCGACTTAAATCACTTACTGAGGGGCCATTTTCGCCGAGAGCGCGCCCCCCTCTCCGCCTCAATGTTTAACTGGTCCGATTACTGCGTTGTCCAGATCTTTGGACACGTGTCGACAGATGGTCGCGACGTGTCCGCGTCTACCGGGCCGCCCGTCCGAGCCAAATATCACAATTAGGGCAATCGCCCCGTTTTTCGCGGTATCGCTTAGCAGCGCACTTAGGAAGGAGTGGAACGCAACGTGCTTTTACTTTTCGTCGGCGGGTCATGGAAGGTCTCATGAACGCTTGAAAGTTAGGGAGGGATCAAATGCGCAAAGTAATTACGTGCATGATGCTTCTTAGTTTCTTCAATGGCGCTTCGATAGCAACGGCGCGACCCGCTGATAACGCAACAACGCCAAGCAAGACCGACAGCAAGCCGGGGGCGAAGTCTGACGCGTCAGCCAAATCCGATGCGGGGGAAGATGAGAAAAATGCTGGCGAATCGGAAATGCAGGAAATGCGGAATCTGCTCCAATCTCAAACCGAAGAGATTCAGGTTTTGCGAACGCGTCTGGCAGCTGTGGAGGCGAAAGTACCAGCCTCCAAGGAGGCTGCCGCGCCACCTGCTGCTTCTCCTGCCAGCATCATTCAGCCGTCAACTTCAGCGGCGATAGACCCCGGTTCACCCCCGCCGAACGTCGCAAGGCAGTACGCTACAAGCGACCAGAACGAAAACAAGGCTCCGCTGTCATTCAAAATTGGCTCGGCGGAATTTACTCCGGGCGGTTTTCTTGATTTCACCGCGCTATATCGCAGCACAAATGTTGGCAGCGGTATTGCCACAGCGTTCGGTTCAATTCCTTTCAACAACCAATTGCCGCAAGGCGGTTTGTCCGAGACGCGTCTCTCAGCGCAGTACTCTCGTTTATCCCTCAAGGTTGATGCTCCGCTCACCGAGTCGACGAGCCTCACTGGCTATGTGGAAACTGATTTTCTCGGCTTTCAGCCGGCTAACGCCTACCAGACCGCCAACAGCGATAGCTTGCGTCTTCGTGTCTTCTGGGCAGATGTGCGTCACGGCAAGTGGGAAGTTCTGGCTGGGCAAGAATGGTCGCTGTTGACGCCGAATCGGGTAGGCCTTTCACCGCTGACGTCCGACGTATTCACCACACTGGACGAAGACCCGAACTTCCAAGTTGGCCTCACGTGGGCGCGCCAGCCGCAGGTCCGCTTCGTCTATCACCCTGCAAATAACTGGGCCATCGGCCTCTCGCTCGAAAATCCCCAGCAATACGCGCCCGGGTCGGTTGTCTATCCTTCAACCTTTTTCAGCACACAGTTCGACAACGGAAGCGGTAGCACGAGCGCCGCCAGCAGCGCCACGAATACTGCGGTCCCTAACCTGCATCCTGACATTATTGTGAAAACGGCGTTCGATGCACATCCAGCGGGTCGTGCACTTCACATCGAAGTTGCCGGCCTGCTGCGCAGCTTCAAGGTGCTCAACGATCTGACGGCTTCGCCGACCACCAATACGATTACCGGAGGCGGCGGTTCAGTGAATGTGAACTACGAAGTTATTCACAACCTGCACCTTATCGCCAATTCCTTCTACAGCGATGGCGGCGGCCGTTACATCTTTGGGCTAGGTCCCGATGTGATCGTCAAACCCAATGGCACTCTTTCCGGAGTTCACTCCGGTTCCGGCGTGGGCGGTTTTGAATACCAGGCCACGCCACATTACATGTTCTACGGCTACTACGGTGGCGCGTACTTCCAGCGCAATTTCGGATATCTGGCCGCGACGCCCACTTCCTCGTGCGATGGCATCTCGGGTTTCACTTGCGTGGGCTTTGGATTCCCCGGATCGGCGAACACGTCGAACCGCGCCATTCAAGAAGGTACGATCGGCGTGATCCCCACATTGTGGTCGAATGCGAGCTACGGGCGGCTGCAAATCATCACCCAATATTCCTACTTGGTCCGAAGCCCGTGGTCGATTCTCTCCACACCTGGGAACCCCAAGAACGCACACACCAATATGGTGTACCTCGGCCTTCGCTACATACTCCCCTGACAGTGAGCACGAGGGGATGACAGCCATGCAGACCTCGATGATTGTAAACGGGAAGCGAACCCAAACGTCTCCGTCGGAAAATCCGGCGGAAATCGGTGGCGCCGCACTTCGGGCACGGGTCCCGCGCCTGCGAATTCGAGGTGGGCGGAGGAAATCTGAGCCGCGCCGGGGACGATCACTAACGAAGGGCGCAGAAAACCGAGTTTGGCTGCCTCACTTTTCATGTATTTGTCACGGCTCAATCCACCGTTTGATTGCCGAACCGATGGCCCACGCTGTGGATCTCCAGCCATCGTATTCTTATCGACGAATACTGTCTTCAAAGAGGTCACCTAACTCGTCTCCGTCATCTGAGCACCCTTTGAATTGCACAGTATCAGTACGATCAAGAGCACCGCGGCACCCAGCATCCCAAGCGCTCTAAAGTGAAGGACCATTGCCGCTCCCGTCCCAGCACCCAAGACAAAAGCGGTCCAGATTCCGCAGAGAAGGCGCATCTTGGGGTCGGGAGCTCTCATCGGCGGAGGCACCTCTCCAGGAGCGTATTTTTCAGCTTCGGTGGAGATTAGGCTTGTAATCATCCCTGTGAGATACGTCGTGTGAACGGTGATGCCACCGACGCGACGAAATGCTCCATTTTGCAGCCCGAGTGCCAAAGAGACAAAGATCACAAATATTGCAACTCCGTGTGCCACATCTGACGCCAGCACCAAAGAAGCGGCTACTATCAGAATCATTTCTATTCCCATGACGATAGGAAGAAACGGCGCCGATGGCCACGCCTTGAAGGAGCGAGCGATAAGCACACTCACGAGAACCCCTATCAAAAAAGTGACAATGGCCGAAAAATGTCCGAGCGTGGCCCGCCAATCGTGAGCAGCCACTGCAATTGCTCCTAGCACCAAGTTGCCGGTCACATGTCCGGTGAACGTTTTGGCGAGCATGAAGCCAGCAGCGTCGCCATATCCGCCAACAAAAGCGAGCCCGAAGGAAAGCCAATTGTCAGTCAAGCGGATGTTTGTAGGCACAATTTCCTTTCTGACTCTGCTCAACTTCCGTCGTCTGATCCGCGCGGCGAACCTACAGGGCAGTCGATTTGTTTAGTGACGGGTCCCGGAGCAACTCGATTCCGCGTTTTGCTACTGTCATAAGTTATCCTCCTTGTGTGTTCTCCTAAGTGAATGATTCTATTTAGCTCGCCCTTGAAAACTTCTTATACGGGCCAATGATGCGTAAGCCAGAGGATGTATCCTTTTCGTCCTTCCACGTTGTCAAATGCCCGCACCGACGAGGCCTCCTTACCGGGACTAAATCCAATCTCCGAAACACTCAGCGGAGTCCCGTTGAACTGCGGAACCAGACCGGTCGGGTTCTGCGAAAATGGCGAGCGAACGGCCGCCATCACCATTGACTTCACATAGAAGTTCGGCAACCGGACGACGCGGACTTCCATCGCTGGGGTCGAGGGGGGATCGAACATCTCGTAGTCCGTGAATAGATTGCCCAGCGCGTAGCCCATCGGCTCGAAGATGAAGGATGCCGCGAAGTGCTGCGCTCCGTAGAAATCCTGGCCCGCAAACTGACCGACGCGCGCAGTGATTCGTTCATCCAGCCAGCGTTTCTCGATCCACCATGAATCCAGACGGCACGTATTCATGCTAGACATGCCGCTCGGACTGGTCAGCAGCCCCCAATATGCTCCGAGATTGCCACCGCCCTGCCACAACGCAGTCGCATGGAAATACAGATCGTGCCACCCTGTCAGCTTTCCGAAATCAATGTCCACGGTTCCCCGGAACCTGTTCCAACTCGCAAAGCGCTCTGGCTGGACACTCTCGAGGTTCCAAAGGGAATCGCTGACATACTGAAAATCGAAGGTCACACCCCGTTCTTGCAGGCGCGTCCGCTCCCCGCCCCAAGTCCCAAAGAGGTGCCCGTGCGGGCCTTGACCCGTTTCGTGACTGTCCGGGCCGGGGAGCGGTTCCTGTGGCTGCGTCTGCGAACGAACCGGCACAGCGAACAGGTAAATACCGACGCCCAAGGAAACCAGGAACCGCCATTGTCGACCGCACAAGCAAGACATCTCCCACCGTCCACGATGATTGCTCCGGCGCTTCGGGACTGAGCTGCTCTGAATTGTTGAGGCGACGATACCGTGCGGCGAACCAAACGCGTTCGCCGCACGGTATCAGGCTGTGGCGGTTAATCCCGCCGCTTGGTTTGCATATTCCGGTTTGTAGACGTGCTTGCGGATAAATGTCACCATATCAGTTGGGCGAGGTACCCTAGCCAAATCGGCATCAAAGACGAGTTTGGCCACTCGCGCGGCCGTCTGGATTTCGGTTTCGAGGATATTCGACTGCAGCGGATACAAGAGACCCTGCTTCAGCAAATCGGGCGACACCTGATCTGCAACGGCTTGGCCAGCCTCAATGAACATCTCGTCTGTGACACGCTTCGCCTGCGTGGCGAAGATCGCCATACCGACTGCTCGGAAGATGTAGAAGTTGTTCGCCTGTCCCGGTAGAAATGTCTGGCCGTTGTAGTGGACTGGCGTGAACTGCACACCGGCCGCGTAGATCGCTTTACCCTTCGACCAGGTATAGGCTTGCTCGGGCGTGCACTCGGCATGCTCGGTGGGGTTCGATAGCGCAAGAATTACGGGACGCTCGTTGATTCGCGCCATCGCATCGATGACTTGTTGATCGAAGGCACCGCCAATCGTGCTGACGCCGATGATCGTGCTCGGCTTGATACTCTCGATGGCAGCGACGAAATCCCGCGTCGGAGCGTGCCGGTGCGCATACGGCAACTGGAAATCGAAGAGATCCTTGCGGGTGGACTCGAGCAGGCCGTTGACATCGAACATGTGGACCTGGGACTGCGCTTCCTTGAGGTTCATGCCCTGCGCAACGAGCGCCGAACAGAGTAGGTCGGCAAGGCCAATACCCGCCGAGCCAGCGCCGAGGAACAGGTACTTTTCATCCTTCAGTTTCGTCCCTTTGAGCTTGGCCGCATTGATCATTCCCGCAAGCGTGATCCCCGCCGTACCTTGTACGTCGTCGTTGTAGACGCAGTACTTGTCGCGATAGCGCTGGAGCAGGTGCACGGCATCCGCACCCGTCCAATCTTCGAAGTGAATGCAGCACTTCGGAAACACCTCCTGCACGGCTTCGACAAACTCGTCAACGAACGAAAAAAGATCCGCAGTCGCCGGGCGCGCTTTGCGCATTCCTAGATAAAGCGGATCGCGCAGGTACTGCTCATTGTTAGTGCCGGCGTCGAGGTACATGGGAAGGAGGTACTGCGGAGGCACTCCGGCGCATGCAGTATATAGCTGCAGCTTGCCGATGGGGATGCCCGCGCCGTTTGCGCCGAGGTCGCCAAGACCGAGGATCCGGCCGCCGTCCGTGACGCAGATGAAGCGGACGTCTTTCTGCGGCCAGTTTTTCAGAACTTCCTTTACCTTCCCGCGCGGCTGGCGGTAGATATGGCCGAACTTCAGGCATGCCTCACCGATGGTCGGGTCGTACACAATCGGGAGAAAGCGCGCCGGGTCCGACATTACCGTTCGATAGAAGAGTGTTTCGTTGTGGTCGAGCAGATTGATTAAGTATATGTAGCGTTCCAAATCGGTGGGTTTTTGCGCGAGCTGCAAATTCACTCGTTGCAACTGGATTTCGTCGGTCTCCGTTATATCAGGAACGAGCCCAACAAGACCGAGTGCTTGTTTTTCGGCCTCGGTGAACGCGGTCGACTTGTTGAGCGATGGAACGTGGAGCAGTTCGAGAAATGATAGAGAGATGGAGTACAGGCGATGAAGTATAGGAAACTGGGGAATACCGGACTCATCGTGAGTGAGGTGGCGCTTGGCACGATGCAGTTTGGAGGCAAGATGAACATGGGCAACCTCGGTCAAGAGGACACCACGCGGATGGTGAAGGCAGCGCTGGACAGGGGAATTAACTTCATCGATACGGCGGATGTATACAGCCTCGGCGAGAGCGAGACGCTGGTGGGTAACGCCTTGAAGGGCGTGAGGAACGAGATCGTCCTCGCCACCAAAGTCCGCCTCCCCATGGGCGAGAATTTCAACCGAAGCGGCGCGACCCGCCTGAACATCATGCGTGAAGTGGAAGGCAGCCTCAACCGCCTGCAGACCGACTACATCGATCTCTACCAGGTGCATGGATGGGATAGCAACACACCACTCGAAGAGACGCTGCGGACACTCGACGATCTTGTACGCCATGGGAAGGTCCGCTATATCGGTCTCTCCAACCTCATGTCCTGGCAGGCAGCTACCGCGGTTATGCTGCAGGACCACCTGGGCTTGGAGAAATATGTTACGGCCCAGATGTACTACAGCCTCGTTGGCCGGGGTCTCGAATACGAATTCCAATCGTTCGCCGAGTACCACAACATCGGCATCCTGGTTTGGAGCCCGCTTGCCGGCGGCTTCCTCTCAGGGAAGTATAGCCGCGGCAATCCGGCTCCTGCTGGCACACGATTCGCCGAAGCAGGTTCATTTGTGCCTTTCGACAAGGAAATGGGCTACCGAGTCGTGGATGCGTTGAAGCAGGTTGCTGACCGGCATAACGCAAGCCCGGCTCGTGTGGCACTCTCGTGGGTGCTGGGTCGCGCAGCAGTCAGCAGTGTGATCATCGCTGCCCGGAAGATTGAGCAACTGGAAGATAACATCGGTGCTGTGGACCTTCTACTCTCGGATGACGACGTCCGGCTCCTGAACGCCGCATCGGATCCAGGCATTCCATATCCGAAGTGGATGGTCCTCCAACTCGACACTGCCGAAGACCCGCGTTCGAAGATCCTTTATCCCGAGCGTTACACGGATGGCGGTCCCTGGAAGGACCTCCGTGGGACACGGTGACCCGTCTGAGAAGGCCTTACTGACGGCGAGATCGTCGTGCGATTCTTTGCCCGAATACACGAATTTGCTATCGCGCGACACAGAGACTTTAGAGCAAGACCTAATATGATCGAGTAGACGAGCATCAACTTCCGCAAATCGTCCATTATGTTGCGTCCAGTCCAACCATGAATGGGATGCGGTGCTATCGTTTCATTTTCTCTTCCTGTTAAGCCTCTGCTTTCTTAGCTTCTTGCCACGTTTCTTCCAATAGGTCCGCTGGCGTTGCCGCTGGGAGCAGACGTCACTACAGAATTGTTGGCCAGCGCGTTCGATATTAAAGAAGTCCCGGCACTGCGTGTGTTTGCACAGGCAGCAAAGTTGCGGGGAGCGAAAAACTCCCGTCTTAAAATCGAATATAGTAGCGGTCGAATTCCGTACTTAATACCACTATGCATCTCAAGCGGGTTCGGAAAGACGATACCGCGGAACGAGTTCAGGAGTTGACAGATGACAATCCGGCCGTCCACAGGCGACAACAGCCGATTACTCCTACTTGAAGCGATCTGTTCGATTCGTCTGAGTGACTCGTTACTGAGCTTCCAAATCGGTTCTGACATCCGTTGTGATCGTTCCCGTCGCCACTGCCGCGGCCAGTCGGTTTGAAGTTGCCCAACGGTGTGCCGGTCTGTCAGGTCTGCTTTGACAAGCACGAGCAAGAGACCAAGGCAAAGAAGCGACGGCACTAGAAAGCGCATGCCTTGCCGATTCGGAAAGATCGAAAATGTTGATAGGGTAGGAAGTTTACGATACCGTACACTTCCAGGTGACATCGTTTCCATTACAACACCTCTCTCAGCCGAGGTTGCAGAATGGAACACAAGGCAATCGCCGATATTTTGCGGCGCATACGGGAACTGTGGATCGAGCAAGAGCGACTGGACGAGGGTTCCCCCGAGCAGGATGCCGTGCAATGGAAAATCCGTGCCTTGTCGGATGAATATGAGGCACTCATCGAAACGGGCGGCCTCAAGAAAAAGCCGGACATTGCTCCAGATCGAAGGAAACCTGGGTACAATCGTTAACGTCCCTGTTGATGAGGGAACGTTAAGCCCTTTGCCGAAACCTTGATTGCCCCATTTGGCATTTTCCGTGTAGAAATCGGCGGACAGTCGGTATGGCGCTGCACCGCCGAGAATCTCGAAGAGGCAAAGGAACGTGTGCGCGAACTAGCAGCAGACGTACCAGGAAAATACGCTATCGTGAGCGTCAGGACACGGCACAGACTCGAAATCGTCGTCGACAAGAGCTAGGTACGGGCGAGACCGAAGAGCGGTCCTCTACCGATGCCGGTAGAGCAAATCGTGGCGCATGTAGATGGCCTTGGTCTTGCATGAAGGGCATTCCATTTCCTGCCCGCTGGGAGGAAATTCAGGTTTCGTGGGGAATAAATAATCGGCGAGCCTTCGTTCTTGTCCAATCTCAGAATGAGTAAAGATCTCAGCGCAGTTCCTGCACTCCACAACCCACCGAGGAGTCGCACTCTGAGTCATCAGGGTACTGAGTAAAGTAGTGAATCCTACGCAGGACAATAGTGGAATAAGGCAAAGACTGTATATGGCTGCTAACGCGATTACATCACCTTCGTTTTCAGAGGTGATTTCTTCTTGGCCTTCCGTCTAGCGGCAGGCACCGCATCTGCCGCGAGGCTGTCTCTTTCGTAGGACGACATGCCTTCCGGGTAATCTCTAACGTTTGTCGAGAACGCCTGGATTTTAGTTTTTATCATCGTGCCAATGTCCGTCACGGTAGCGACTGCTAAAGATCGGGTCGGTCCCATGGCGCACATACCACGTCCGGTGCTTGACCCTTCGGCGGAAACCGCGCAAGGATTTAGTCATGCGCATACCCACACCAGAACAGGAACGGGACTACGTGCGGCTATCGAATAAGTTGGCGGAGATAGTCGAGCGACACCGCAAGGAGCTGCCGAAAGGCACCGTGTCTGTAAATCTAACCTGCGGCAATAAAATGGTGTTGGAAGCCTGCGACGGCGTGGGGAAAATCATAGGAATCGTTCCGAACGAAACCACGTCAGGTGTTTTTCGGTTGGCCTTGCAACCGTTTGCGATGGAAAAGTTGTCGGCCACCATCACGATCAAGGTTCCCGATATAGTGAAAGTAAGAGGCAAGTAGGAGTCAGGTTCGATGCTGTTCGTAATCGTCGCTGTGATTATCTTAGCGTTTGTGTTCCGCCTTCGCTCAAAGGACCGCAAAGACGGCAAGTAAAAGGGGGACCCGATGGCCGAAACGAAGGTAACGTATCGAGAGGTGCGGGTCGCTGATTTCATAGCGGAGATGCTGGAAGCGGAAGCGAACGGAATGCCACCGAGTTACAAGGCGCAAGCGGATGCCCTACGAGAACAAGCTCGCATCGAACGAAAGCGCGCTGAATCTTCACGGTTGATTACGGTGAGAACTCGTCACGCAGAAAAATAGGCGGGCCACTCCGAGATGAATGCTGTGACCGTGGAGCTTACGGGCAAACCGGCGCGAAGAATTGCCGAGTGTGCTTTTCGGAACAGTTTCCCTCATCCGAAAGCCACAGACTCTTCGCCGTGAGGTGACAAGGTGACCGAAGAAACTTTTGATATTTTCTCAGGAGCACCGGACGAAAACGACGGCTTGTGGATTGAGGCCGTTGAAGGTTTCTCAAGTGCGCAGCAACGAATGGGACAGATTGCAGCAGAGAAGCCCGGCAGTTACTTCCTGTTCTCCAGCATTGACCTATCAGTTCTCACGCGATTAGACACGCGTTCCCGAGCGGCGATCACGCGGTTAGGTGAATCCCATGCGCGCTCTGCTTTTATATCTCACTCGACTTCGCAAGTACTGCGTCGCGCTCAAGCTTCAGTGGGAACGATCTGCCGGGCTGATGACTGAGCCCTGACGCCGGCATCCATCTCCACCTGGCCGGGAACCGATTCGAGCATATGTCGGGCTGGACGCAATTAGACCTAACAAAAGATCACTGCCCTATTAGACGTTCGAGCTAGTGTTGCGTCGATCCATTGAGTTTATCGACCTTCAAAACAAACCGTGCCGCCAATGCCTCTTCAATCTCGCGGTTCTCTCCTGCGCTGTTCGAACTCCCAGCGAGTTCTTGCAGACGTAGGGAAATAGCATCCTGGGTCTCTGTCATCAGCCCTTCCAACTTTGTCGGATTGGTTTCAAGAACAGTGGTCTTGTAAAGCTCGCGCCAGTCTGTCATGGACACCTCACCAAGAAAAATGACCTTTGTCTGATTTCGCAGGGAGCTGTCTTCGTAGGCAGGAGCAGTGCTAGTGAGACATAACGACGGTACTCGCTTTGAGCGTTTATAGCTAGTTGTCTTCGAATAGGCGGGCTTCACAGACGTTTGTCTGCGTGCCGGAGGCGTGACGACTTTTTTCAACCGAGACGCAAACTAGCGAGCGATGCGCGAGCGTCGGTGCCAATTTTGTCAGGTACAATTATCAATTCAAGTTGCGTGGCCTCGTACAGATCGACAGCATAATCTTCGATCTCGCGTATTGAATCAGGGGGGCCGAAATTCCATTGCTGGCGTACGATTTCCCGGAAAGAATTCCCCTGATCCTGAGACGATCGCAGCACGAACTCTTGTGTGCGACTGTTTTCGCTGTCCTCGAAAACGAGCCAGATACGCTTGAGCCTTTGCGGCTGATCGAAGATTAACCGAATTGTCTGACTCCCATTGCTTGCCGCCCGCCAGCCTCGCTTGTCGTCTCCTACCAGAGCGGATTCGATCGGATAGCCCTCTTCTTCAGATGTGACCTCAACCAGGGCGGTTTGGTCCAAGTCTAGCCAAGCTTCAACAGAGGGTCGGACAGTTTGCGGAGTTGAGTTAATTCGGCGTTTCCGCATGCTAACCCCACTTTACCAGCTTCTCATGCTCCTGTCCGATGACCGCTCGCTCAGCTCTTGTCGCATCCCGGCCTGTAGTCGCGCACGATCCACATTCCAACCAGGCGTCGTCCGTGACGGTTCATTTTTGTGGCTTTTCGGTCGGAGCTGGTGGATTCCGCATAGCGTGGTCCCAACGTCTGCGTGTGCCACTTATTGCCTTGTCATTTTCCCGCTTAAGCTTGAGCGCGAGGTAGTACTCGCGCAGCCGAGCAAGAAGTGGCATACGCATGGGATCAGTTTACCGCGCGATCGTCATAGCTAACCGCGATTCATTGATTCTGACAGTGAGGCTCATCGTAACTAAGGTCGAATGCCGCACTAGACCTTGGCTGCCGTAGACCACGCGGGACGCATCGGGCTCTTGGTACCCTTCACGAAGCAAGAATCGCACACCCTCGTTCCATCCTTGAGCGTGTAGTCGATCCTGCGGGTCGGATCAATCTCTGTGCCGCACTTACCGCAGAGATCGGGTTTTGGGTCGGCCATTTGTCTTCTCCCTGCGTCATTAGACCACAGGTAGAATCGCATCGCGCCTCCCTCACTTCGACGGCGCGATGCAAGCTGGACATACTTTGCGATTCGCATAGTGGGAGACGCGGCCGGCGGCAGGAGAAGCAAGAAGATTAAAACGACGAAAGACCTCAAATGTGATGCGCGTCGGGTTACCCAACACCTGTAATCCCTTGAATCTCAAGGACTAGTTGGCGTTTAGCGTCAGCCTATGGACGTTACAGCGGCCCCCATGTTACGTTGACCTTATGTCACCTCCCGCTGTTCGACGTGTATCCCCTAAGGTTCTTCGCTTGCCTCAAAAAACGGATTCAAGAAGCCCTGCTTTCGATGTGAAGTTGTTTCTCGACTCGGCCGGTCTGGGGAGGAAGGTGAACAAGTTTCGAAAAAAAGAAACGGTCTTCTCTCAGGGCGATTCCGCGACGAGTGTCATGTACATTCAAGAAGGCAGTGTGAAGCTCACTGTGGTCAATGAGAGCGGCAAGGAAGCCGTTGTGGCGATCCTTGGACCTGGTGATTTCTTGGGGGAAGGTTGCCTTACGGGGCAGTCCAAATGCATGGCGACGGCGACCGCGATTGCACCCACCGCTGCGCTCGTTATTGAAAAAGACGAGATGATTCGCGTGCTTCACAAGGAGCATGAGTTCTCCGACCGCTTTATCGCTTATATGCTTGGAAGAAACGTTCGGGTCGAAGAGGACCTTATAGACCAGCTTTTCAATTCCAGCGAGAAGCGGCTAGCGCGAACACTATTGCTGCTGGCCCGCTATGGGAAGCAAGATAAGCCGGAGACGATCGTTGCCAAGATATCGCAAGAGATGCTGGCGGAGATGGTCGGTACGACGCGGTCTCGAGTCAATTTCTTCATGAACAAATTCAGGAAGCTGGGCTTCATCAAATACAACGGCCAGATACACGTCAACAAGTCCCTCCTGAGTGTGGTCCTGCACGACTAAGTTAGCCTTTGAACCTTACAGAAAGATAGCGCCTCCGAGCTAGCAGCGGCTAATGCAGTCAGTGTTCAAAAGTGTACGGTTTCGCGGCTAGATGTTGCCGCATTCTGTCGGAATGAAAAAGAAGGAACTCACGCCCAAACAGTTATCCTCCGTCCCCTGTCCTACATGCGGTGTCGCTGCCGGCAGGCGTTGTGTGCTGCATTCAGGTGGTCCGCGCTCAGAACCACATGTAGACCGGGAGCTTTCCGCGGCTGAGGCGATTGAGACGAAAAGGATTTCCCGTGTTCCCGGAAGTGACACAGTCTGAGTCGGCGCCTCCGCGACTAGTGTTCCAAAACAAGTAGCACTACTTTTTTTGAAGCTCACCCTTGAAATGACTTTCAACATCTTCACGAGTAAGCGGGTTTCTCGCTTTGGCCAATACCACTGAATAGACGATCTCATTACCTGCAAGCTGCGCGGTGAGAAACGCGCCGCCTTCCGGCAGTTCTTGGTAAACGAATTTCACCTTCCTGCCGTCTTCAAGTTCCTTGATCCACTCTTCGTCTGCCATGTTCGCAATGCCTCAACGCGAGGTCAGCGTGTGTCGATTCCCGTAGTCTCCACGATGTTCGCTCTGCTGGTTAAGCATTCGGTTGATTTCGGCTTCCTAGGAGAAATATTAATCCTGTGACAATCGGGAATCTTCTCTGGCTCATAAGTCCTGCCGGTTTTTCACGGTACACGCCCGGCGCTCAGTTGGCTGGTGCCCGGTCTCTTCTTGGGCCGGAAGTGGGGCATAAAACGAGAATCGATCTCCATTCCGGTATTCGCATATCAGATAGGCACCGTGGCTTGAATTTGGCGGAGACCTCCTGTCGCCATTGAACTCAGCTCCGTCCAGGTCAGTCGCGATGTCCTCTCCATTGGTATCAAAGCTTATGACAGTGCCGTTAATATCTTTCACTTTCGCTTGTAGCTCGCGACTCTGTCCTGAACGGAACAAATGAATCCTCAGCGTCGTTACAGTTGTTTTCCAGCTATCGTTACTTCCGGTCACCCGTGAAGGAGACTGCCTGACAAGCTGACTTCTGGGACGCCCGATCCTAAGAGGGCTTCCGCCTTGTCCTGGGTCATCGGTTTTGAGAAGAAATATCCCTGAGCATATTTGCAGCCAAGCGATCTGAGTTGATTTGCTTGCTCAACCGTTTCCACCCCTTCCGCTACGACGTCCATGCCCAGAATATGTGTAAGACTGATGATCGTACGAACAATTTCACGGTTTTCATTGTTGTTCTCCATTTCTGACACGAAGGAGCGATCGAGTTTCAAAATATCCAACGGCAGACATCTCAAATGGCTCAACGATGAATATCCAGTGCCAAAATCATCGATACTCGTATGGACACCGAGCGCCTTGAGCTCACCGAGAACTCGAGCCGTCCGGTCTGCATCTTGCATGGCCACGCTCTCTGTAAATTCAACTCCCAAGCTCCTCGGATCAAGACAGGTTTCGCGTAGCACCTGAACCACTTGTTCGACCAAATCTGGCTGAATGAATTGTTTCCCCGAGAAATTCACCGCTATTGTAAGTGGTGATTCCGATGGAAATTGGAGATGCCAAGCGCACATTTGCCTGCAAGCCTCTTTCAACACCCACGACCCAATCATCACAATCAAACCAGTTTCTTCGGCTACTGAGATGAACTCTCCAGGCGCAACCAGACCATAATCAGGTCGCTGCCATCGAACTAGCGCCTCGAAGCCGGTCAAGTGAGCATCGTCCAAAGACACGATCGGTTGATAATAAACCTTCAGCTCGCCGCGGTTGGCGGCCTGCCGCAGATCATCCTCTAAATTCAATCGATTCACTGCGGCGTCATGCATCATCGGATCACACATTAGATATCCCGACTTACCTTGGGCTTTGGCTCGGTGCATGGCCGTGTCAGCATCGTGCAAAACACCTTCCGCCGCGCTATAGCCCGTCGCGCTTACCGCAATGCCGGTCCTCACCGTGATCTGCAACTGGCGTCCACTAATCGAAAACGGAGCCGCCAAGTTTTGGCGGATTCGTTCAGCTACACGAATGCTGTCACTGGCGTCCCGAATATCATCCAGCACAATTGCAAATTCGTCGCCGCCGTATCGCGCCAGGATATCGTTGCCAGCCGGTCTGGCTGCCCCAGTCACATCGCCTGTACGTACATCAGGGTCATCTCGTCGAATCGACGCGGTCAACCGCTCCGAGATTTGGACAATCAGCTGATCCCCCGCTAAGTGACCGAGGCTGTCGTTTACGATCTTGAATTGGTCCACGTCTATAAACACGACGGCAAACGTATAATCCTGATGCCGCTTTGCTCTCTTCACGCATTGCGTTAGCCGATCCATAAAGAATGTACGGTTTGGCAACTGCGTGAGCAAGTCGTGATAGGCAGTGTGAATCAGTTTTTCCTGAGATTGGGAAAGTTGAGTGACCAATTCTCGGAGGCGTGCATTGGTTTTCTGTAAATTGCGCCCGCGCTCGAAATGGAACATCAAGAATAAAAGCGAGCCCAGACATCCCAACAATATTCCAACGGAACTCAAAAGCTCTATCTGGCTGCCGTGCTGGGTCTCGGTTTCAAATCTCGTGACGGCTTCATGAATTGCTTGATCCAGAAGGTCAAAATCAGGATCGCCACGCGATTCATTCAGTTCTTGCGCTTCACCGAGACGGTCGTTTGAGATAAGTGCAAATTCTTGGTCGGTGTCGCTCAGATAGGTGGAAGCGGCCGGTTGCACCTTGTCCACCAATCCTTCACGATCTCGAAATGTGTGGAGCATCTCCAGTTTGGTCAGAATGTCGCGCCGGAATTGCTGTGAGGTCGCATGAACATCGGAATCGACCTTCGAGTGGGCAATTGCCTCCCACGCATTCGAGCCTAATCCTTGCGCACTCGCCTCTATCTAATTGATACAACACTGTTTCGGTTTCGTGGCGCCGCTTATTGGATTGACTAACGATGACAATCGAGATTATCCCCAATAGGATGATCAAGCACCCCGCACCCGCAATCATCCCCAATCGAAGTTTGCCTGGCGTGGACATCTATTTAGTCCTTTGCGTTACCTTGTTTCTGGACTTGCGCAACGTGATCTGTATTTGCAAGACGATTCCGATGTGCGAAGTCCGAGATTTCAGGCCCACAGCGTTTCATGGCCAGGCCCAATCAATTTGGAAATGCGGCTCTCATCTAACTACTCTAGCGTCCGATGGATAGCTAGTTATTAAGAGGAGCAGGACATAGCTCAACCTCCTCGCGTTCACTATATACATCGACCCGCCTCGACTCTGGTTCTACGGGCGATTTCTCCGATCCTTCAGAGTCAGTGCCAGCGCAATCGATGTGCTCAGTAGGATTTGGTCTTTGAACAGCTTGCTGCTACGCGAATTTCTTAACTGTTCGATATTGGATGGTGCATTAGCGTGTGTGCAAAGAACCAACGGAACTGACCCGGTAAAGACCGCCAAATCTCGGCCTGAGGATCTTGGGGCCTAGGTTGCCTTTGAAGGCTTCAATGGGCATTGTAAGAGGACGCTGGCACGAGGCACGCGCGAACGCTATCGATTTGAGCAAGGAGCGTTAAGAAAAACCCCTTGTATCGGCCGGCCTCGTTAGAGATAACGCCGTTACCGGACATGTGGAGTACTAGCCCACCACATGTCCGGGAATCCGGGTGCATTCGATAGGTCGATGCAACACTCGCTCGCCGTCCTAAATGTAGGCCTTTCAAGTCCTTACATCGCCCCTGAGCGTAATCCAAAAAGAACACGGCCCTATTTAGGTCTAATTGCATCCAGCGGGAGCGATCGGTTGTCTAGCGGAAGCACCGCCCCATCAAGCGATCAGAGGGTGTTGCGTCGACCGTCTGAACCGGCACTTCCTAATCAGGAGTTGGCCCAATTGAACGATTCTTCAATCATTCGGCAGGTGCAAATGGAAATTCGCTAGCCCTTGGCAGTCGATAGCTTCGTGCTATGTGGCTCAGCAGTAGCTAGACTGTTGGATCGACAGCACATCGCCATGCCAGGCTATAAGGTAAACGTAGCTACACAGATCACAGAGAAAAGACGAACCCGGTCACCCAGCAGAAAAAGGCGCTGAACAGACACCGGATGGGCCGTTCCGGTCAAGGCATTAGTGTGCGGACACGGATCCGCGCTTCGCGCGCGGATCATTCTTCTTCAAAACGAAAGACAGGAAAAACATAATTACGGCGGCGATACCGAGCACCCAGTACGTGTCGATATAGGCCAGAGCGGCAGCCTGGGCCTGCACAGCCGCATAGGTTCGGGCGAGAGCCTGGCTCTGTGCCGCATGCAGACTGAGTCCCGCGTGAGTCAGTTGCTGGACAAGTCCGCCCATTGCGCCCCTGACTGTTCCCATCAAGTGCGGCAGCAAAGCTATCGATACCGATTTGCATTTGTAACCTCGTATCTTCGCCCTCGCGCAAATGCTTGATCGCGCGCTAATGCGAATGGTTTATGGTGGCTGCGAATAAGCCGAGTTTTTTCAGAAGGCCGTGAAGCTGACTCCTTTCCACATTACTCAGAACCTTCATGGTCTCTTCCAGCACGTCGGCATGGTGATCAAAAACGGCCTTAACCGTTGACCTTCCCTTGGGCGTGAGCTCTACGAGTTTCGCTCTCCTGTCGTTGAGCGCCGGCGTTCTGCGTATAAAGCCCTTCTTTTCCAGCCGATCTACCGCGGCGGTCATAGATCCGGTGGCCAGCTGGACTTTGTCCTGGATTTCCGTGATCATCAGCGGGCCTTTGTACAGTAAGGCCTCCAGTGCGACGAAGTCCGTCAGACACATTCCAGCTTCGCGAACGCTCTCCTCGGCGGCTTGGCTCACCGCCCGCCAACATCTGGCAAGGACGATGGCCACGCGAGGGGCGCTGATCCTCACTGAATCCTTCATGGTTGTGCGAGACTTCGTCGCAGCTCATGAACCGGCAGTTTTGTCGAAATAGCGCGGTCCACAGAAAATGCACCTGCCCCGCGAATCATCAGGAATAGAGTGATTGCGAGCACAAGCAGGTGAAATTCAAATCCCTCGCCTTTCTGATTCCCGCTCCAATTCATGAAGAATCCAAAGGCGTGATGTACCGTCGCAATTGCGACAACCATGTTGGTGGCAACTCCGAATGCAGCGATTCGGGTAAGGAAACCAACGATGAGCCCCAAGCCCCCGAAAAATTCCGCCGCAATCGCGAGGAATGCCAGCGGCGCCGGAATATGCATCGTTTGGGTGAAGAACCCCATCGTGCCCGAGAACCCAAACCCGCCAAACCATCCCAGCATCTTCTGTGCTCCATGGGCAAAGAAGACGACTCCCAGAACGAGTCTCATAATCGCTGTGCTAATGCTGTCGTCAGTCGAAAAAATGTTGCGAATCATGTGCTCCTCCAAATGTACTTGCGCTGCCGGCCCACATTACCCCGGCGGCTGCAGTACCTGAAATAATGGATGCACTATGCTTATATAAGGATTCATTATATCGAGATATAGTTGGCGGTCAGAAAATGCGCTGGAGTGTACGAGCGCCTTAGCGAAGAAAAGTGGTTCTTAAGATGTTTAAGAGAGATCCTGCAGAAGGAGTCGCTAGGTATCGCCGGGGCACGGCATGGTTTCCGGTGAGTGATCGCCAATTACTTTTTGCTCGCGTCCGCACTTAACGCACCTATGGATTGTCACTAAACGACCCTGTTCTTCCTTCACTTCCCACACGCAGTCCATGTCGCGAGCCTAGACCGTGAAGGGGTACAGGTCAAGCACGGGGCAATCTTGTGGTGCGCAACTCATTGCAAGGTTGTACTCGCGCCGTCAGTCGAGATTTCACAGGAAGAGAAGGCGATTACTCGGAAGGGACAATGAACTGCTGTCTCTTGCAGTCACAGGGGAGAGCCACGCAGCGAGATGCAAACCCAGCTCATCGCTCCCCCGTCTCCCCTGTGGCCTCGCGGCTCGGAGAGTGCGGGAACAGGCGTTGCCAATGCGCAACGCCTGTTTTGTCTTGTGAGCCGATGAACGCCGTGCCAAGAAGCATTTACGGTGCAAAGTTCAAGGCAATCGCAGCTTTGAATGCATGAGGGAACCGCCGTGGACTTCCTTGATATGGATATGCGGATTTCAGCAGGCGAACCGTGGGAATAGAAAAGGCGGGGCCACGATCTATATGGGTAGAGCCAATCAGAAATCGAGCGGCGAGCAAGAAGCGAGCCATTCGAATATCGGACCTGGCTTTCAAAGTTCAAGGAGAAATTACAATGAAAGCAAATACAAACTGCGCATTTTCGGGATCTTTTCGACAGATAGCAAGCATCTTTATAGCCATTGGAATCGCGGCTGTGCCAATCGTTCACGCCAAACCCAAACCAGGAACAACGACAAGCGGGCACTCCGACAGAATCACTCTTGTACGCCCAACGGATCTACCTGAATTGGCGCGGCAAGGCGGCGAAACGATGCTCCTCCACGAGACGGGTCATGGCAGAACGTTTCTCTATATAGAGCAGAACGGTGGTACGCGGCTGGCCGTCTTTGATGTGACCGATCCGCGCCATATCAACGGAGAGGCTTCTGTACAGCTTGGCGCTCCAGGCCCGTTTGACTTTGTTTCTCCCCTTGGAGACCGTGCAGAACTAGTTCGGTTCCGGCAGGGTCAGGGAGCGGCGGTGTTAGATCTGCACAAGGTAAGGGTTCCGACCTTGAAGACGGTTCAAGGGCTGGAAGTGCAGGTCTTAAGGGAAAGTCTGGGCGATGATGGAGTCATACTCACCAATGACAATCAGCCAGCCGTGCAGTCGTCTCAAGACTACCAAGTTGTCGAGACAGCGAATTCAGGGGAACTCAACCGAGTCTTTAGCGTGAAGGGGGTTCACGAGGAAATTACGAACGCGAACACTGGCACAACTTTCCTACTCACTGCAGAGGGCTTGTACGTCATCCGGCGGCCAGCATTGGAAGAGCATTACAGGATTCAGCTGGTTCAATTTGAGAACCAAGGGATTTCCTAGCGTTCGGACACAGGGTTGACGATGAGCAGGACTTCTCTCCGAATAACGAGCGTGGTGCGGGAACAGGCGTTGCCAATGCGCAACGCCTGTTTTGTCTTGTGAGCCGATGAACGCCGTGCCAAGAAGCATTTTCGGTAAAACCCACGCGCAACGTCCCTGATTGACCGCGAGCCACACGTCCGGCGCGCGCGAGCGCATCGCTCAGCTGTTCAAGGATGCGGCGCGCATCATCTAGGAATAACTTCCCCGCGAAACTTATCTTTACTCCGCGCCGTAGATGGTCAAACAATTTGAAGCCGAGTTCCTCTTCCAAATCCTGAATTTGGCGCGAGAGAGCAGGTTGAGCTACGTGCAGTCTCTGTGCAACGCGGCCGTAAGCTTATGGGAGAAGCAAACGGAGACTCCTCGTGCTCGGTTCGATCCGGATGTCAAAACAGAGATGTTTCTTGAACAACTACTGCAGGACTGCAATTGAAAACACCACCTTGATTTCGTCTTTGACCTTTACGGTTCCTCCAGCGACTTTCACAGGTGTGATGCCGAATGCGGATTGTCTTAGCACCGCTGTTCCCTCATACAAACCATTTCGGAGCGCAACTGCGAACGAAATTGGATGAGTCTGCCCGTGCAAATTCAAGTTCCCACGGATAATCCAATGGTTCGTCCCGCTGGGTTCCACTCCCGTGGACCGAAAACGAATCTCGGGAAATCGGACAACGTCGAGAACCTCTGCACCCTGCATCGTCGCTTGAATCTTTGCTCGTGTGTCGCCCGAAGCTTCGGCGTCCACAACGCGAAGCTTATTTGAGTTAACGCGCAGCTCGACCGATGGGTTTTCGGAACCTTTGACCTCACCCCCATTCAATCGGTGCCTCGACTTCGTGATTGTGCGCAAGACCCGCTAAGATCCCCGTCTTGTAGACGTACACGGTCATAGTTGAATGAGCGCAATCGATTGGCCGTCCGTCAGAAACGCCACAAACTGGCCCCGCCGCACACACCAATAGTGCGAGGATAATAAACGCTGTGCTTATCTTCGCCCGTTTGTTAAAAGTACCCGGAACTACTAGCTCTGGTTCTACCATTTGCTTTCTGAAATACTCCACTTTTTCTTCTCGAATCGTTTGTAGGCCCCATGTGAGCTGCGGATGTCAGATCGTTTCCTGTCGCCAAGGTTCGGCCGAAAGGAGCGTTATTAGCTCGCGGTTGCGAAACGCCTAGGCAACAGTTCGCGAAGCCGCTGACGGGCCTTGTGCAACTGGGATTTGGAATTTCCAATGGAGCAGCCCAAAATGCGCGAGATCTCATTGTGTTCGTATCCCTGAATGTCATGCAGAATCAGCATCTTCTTGTACCCGCGGGGCAACTGATCGATAGCATTCTTCAGATTGATGCGGTCAATTACGCCATTCAGGTTGAGATCAGGCCCACCGAATTCCACAGCGGGTCTAGTTGATTCGTCGGTTGGTTGGAGAGCCTCGTCCAGTGATATTTCAGAAAGCTTCCTCTTTCGGAAGTGCATCAGCACGGTGTTTACCGTCAATCGATGGAGCCAGGTTGTGAAACACGAGTCACCTCGAAAAGTGTGGATTTTCCGGAATGTCTGCAAAAAGGCACTTTGGGTTAAATCTTCGGCTTCCGCAGGATCCTTCACCATGTGCAAGCATAGACGGTATACTCGCCGACTGTGTAGCTGATAAAGTCGCTCGAAGCCTGCGGAATCACCTTCCTGGGCCAAGCGAACGGCCTCGCGCTCAGATAACTCGCTGGTGATCGACGCTTTTTGACTGGCTAGGTTGGACTTCATAATTCGTCCTTTTTCCTTATCACCTGACTTGCGAACCATATGACTTATAGACGCCTTCATTTCATCAGACTTGACTCCACCCAGTTTTATTCCCGCCCTTGGCCAGGACCTTATGCGATCAGAGTGACTGATCCTTGTGTTTGGAGGTATAAGCTGTTCCGGAAACTAAGACCGGTTCCGCTGCAGATTCTGGGTACGACGTCACTCGATCGGAATCATCGACAGTGGCGCGATGCGACGCGTAACCCTTCACGACAAGGCAACGCTGATTTGCCAAATCGGGCGGGAGTGCCGCAGATTCACAGAAAGCCTAGTCGGTGGTCAGAATAAACAGGGTAATATCGTCTGGCTGGGGGACTGGCCCGGCAAAGATTCCAAGATCTTTCAGAACGTGAGCAAGAATGTCTTGAGCAGCGGCGGGTGCACCAGGTGCACTATTGATGCTGTCAGCCAGACGGCTGTGACCATAGAGTTTGTCCTGGTGGTTTACTGTGTCGGTCAAGCCGTCGGTGTAAGCCACTAATGTATCGCCACTCTCCAGGCTCAGCGTCTCGTCTCTCAAATTCAATTCCTCAAACAAGCCCATAATGGGCCCTCCATCAGCGAGATGCTCCACACCGCCCGAAGCGCGTCGTAAAAACGGTGGATCATGTCCGGCGGTGGCATAAGTAAGCGATCGCAAGACAGGATCGAGAACCGCATAGAAGACCGTCACAAACATCTCGTTAGGTGCTTCCACCAAGAGTCTCCGATTAACCTCCGTCAATACAGCCGATGGTTCAGTGTGACGGCTAGCTTCAGAACGAATCAGGCTACGGGTCATTGCCATGTACAACGCAGCAGGCGCTCCCTTCCCAGAAACGTCGCCAAGGAGCAATCCCCAACCACCATCGGGCAGCATGAAAAAGTCATAGAAATCACCAACAACCTCACGAGCGGAACGCCAATCTCCGACGAGAGTGAACCCGGGGATATTGGGGGGTTGGCTTGGCAAGAGACTTTTCTGCACGGCACGAGCCATTTCAAGTTCTTGTTCCAGACGAATCCGTTGTGTTTCGGCTAAGTCGTACAACCGAGCACGTTCGAGGGCGATGGCGACCTGTGATCCTGCAGCCGAAAGGAATTGTAGATCGACTGAGGTTAGGAATTCCCATTCCTCCGTGGCGATATTTATCAACCCCAGAGGCCGGTTCTGCGAGATGAGGGGTACAGTCGCATGAAAGAGTAATCCTTGCGTGTCACCAGCATGATGAACGGCGTTCTGCAAGCGGGTACATTCCACTATGTTGACAGCACGGACTAACTGGCCGTTTCGTAACAGACTCTGGCAGTGACAATCAGGCGCCTGAGATAGATGACATCGATCGTCCGCTTCAAGTCCGGGCGGTAGACCACAGCATGCGGCTAGGGCAAAGTCATGGAGTGGATCGGAAGCGCTAGCCGTGGGGTACAAACCGGCTTCCGTCCATAGGAAAGCCCAAGCCGTCTTGAGCCCCATCACTTGGACGAGCGTTTCAACCACCGTGGCCAACAGGGTACGGATATCAGCAGATCGGTTAAGGTGCTCCGCAAGACGGTTGAGTCCCCGGAGATGAGCGATTTCGCGATCAATTGCATTAGCAAAGCGCCTTCCCCGACGACGCCTGATCTGCTCACGGCTCAACAAGGGACGGTTAAAGTCGAAACTGTCGAACGGAGACTCCGTGATTAGATGGTTGGCGTGGGCCCAATCGTAGAAGCGTTCGAGAGAAGCGATTATGCGCTGAAGAATTGATCGGCTGGCCCCACTCAATTTTAAGTGAAGCAAATAAGACCGAATGGCAACGTCATCGACCGCGTGAGGCATGAATATTCTGCCTTGTGCCTGACACCGCCAATCGACAAAGTCGCGAAGGTCAGCCAGAATCTCAGAGTCGGCTGAAGCGAGTTGGGCTGCGAATTGGTCAACAAACTTGGTCATCTTCGGTACATCTTCGATACAGCA
>Ga0302324_100007265_pt1 | contig 23623 bp, 23 predicted proteins | sample Palsa_T0_1_FD_201949 | JGI IMG/M metagenome (GOLD analysis project Ga0302324, IMG submission 201949) | Peat permafrost microbial communities from Stordalen Mire near Abisko, Sweden - Palsa_T0_1 | ecosystem: Environmental > Terrestrial > Soil > Palsa > Peat permafrost | place: Sweden: Abisko... | reverse complement strand
AGAAGTGGAAGCGGGGCGGGGGGAAGTGGAAGCGGGGCGGGGGGAACTGGAAGCGGGGCGGGGGGAACTGGAAGCGGGGCGGGGGGAAGTCGGCGCGGTCGATTTCCGTCAACAAAAACCGACCTTGGCGAAGACTGGGTGAGAGGGAGGTGATCGTTGGCTTCGCGCCGGTGCCGGCCTCGCTCGTCTTTCGACATGCCGAGGACGATTTCCATCGGAAAAAAATCCCGATTTTCCACTTAAGGGATAGAGGCGCGAAAGACTCTGGCGACTCGAGACGAAAATCTTTCTCCGAGTTTCGGAGAAACGACATTTCTTATGCAGAGACACGAAGGAAGCTCGCTTTTCAGAAACCCCACCCACCCAAGGAGGCTCACCATGAGCACCAAGTCCACGTCCCAGATCGTTACGCTCGATATCCCCAAGTCCAACAACGACCTGTTGACGCTCGCCAAGGCCATTCTGGCCGCGATGAGCGCCAACAAGACGACGTTCCCCAGCCCGACGCCTCCGATGACGCAGCTGTCGTCGGATGTTGGCACCTTCGACACCGCGCAGGCGGCCACGGCAACGAAGGCCAAGGGCACCGTCGCGACACGCAACGACGCGCGCGCCGTCGTCGTCACCGACCTCAAGCAGCTCAGGGGGTACGTACAGCTCGCGGTCGACGCGAGCCCCGAGCACGCGCTCGCCATCGCGTCGAGCGCGAACATGACGCTGCGCAAGCCGCCGGCGCACACCAAGACCGACATCGCCGCGAAGGCCGACGTGGAATCCGGCTCGGTGAAGGTGACCGTGAAGGCGACGAAGGGCGCCGGCTCGAACGAGTGGCAATTCAGCACCGATGGCAAGACGTGGACGAGCGCGCCGCCGACTACCAAGGCGACGACGACCATCCCGAACCTGACGCCGGGCGTGCTGACGTACTTCCGTCAGCGGCCGATCACACCCGCCGGCCCCGGCACATGGAGCCAGGCCGTCGCGCTGATCGTGACCTAGGGCGAGATCCCTAGCGCGATCGCCGTAGTCTCCGCGTCGTGGCGCATGGCATCCAGCAGCACCACGACGTCGGAGAAGACGGTCGTCTTCGCGACGTTCACGCTCGCGGCATTCGTGTGGTGCTGCTTGTGCACGCGGGCGATGCACTGCGAGAGCTGGTCTCGGTCGATCACCCCGTCGACGCGCGACACCGTCACCCCCGCTCCGAGCCCCTCGCACCCGGGCGCCACGTTCCCCGCGGGCACGCTCAGGATGACGCCCCCTGCGAACACCGACGCGCTGAGCACCTTCGCGCCGGGTACGTCAGGCTTGCCGAACGAGAGCGGGATCTGCGCCGTCGTCCCTTCGTGCGACACGGCGATGTGAAACGAGCTGAACCCCGCGTCCATGCACGTGGCGAGCACTTCCATCGCGACCTCGCTGGTCGCACCCGAGTCGATGGCGACGGCCATGTCGTGGCCCTGAAGATGCCCATCCTTTAGCCACTGACGCAGCGGATCGATGATCGGCCCTGCCAGCGACTCGGGCCCGATGGGAAGCGGTACCGACGCTCGCGGTACGCCCGAGAGCACGAGCCTCGTCTTCGTGAGGATCACGACTGGGAGATCGTCGATGGCGGCCTCGGCGGTGCTCGAGTGCGGCAGGAGCAGCGACGCGGGATCGATCGCCGTCGGGTCGTCCGCTCCGGAAGGCGGCGTGCACGCGACGAAAAATGCGGCGACGAGCGCGCGGTTCATGACCCCGAGCGTAGACCAAAAACTTGGCCCCATGAGCGTGAAGCTCTTATCGCGAAAGAGTCCGCATCGGAGGATTTGCACATGACCATGGAGAGCGATCGCCGCGCGCCCGGCGCGACAAGGATTCCGTTCGAAGCGTTGGTCGAGGTGAGCCCGTCGCTCGGACCCTCGTTCGAAGCGCAGGCCATCAACGTCTCGGACGAAGGGATGCACCTTCGCACGGCGTATCTCCCCGAGGTCGGTCAGCCGCTCCTCTGCCGCTTCGACGCGGGCGCGTCGGGCGAGGTGAGCGCGCAGTGCGAGGTCCTCTGGCGTGAAGAGGGCGAGCGCGGCGGAGAGTTCGGGCTTCGGTTCGTCGATCTCGACGCGCAAGCCGTTGACGCCATCGGGCGCATCGTGGGCGTGCGCGAAAAGCTCATCCAACCGAGCGGCGCGAAGGTTCGCCTCCACATCGAGGGCCTCGGCTTCCCGATGAAGGCGCGCGTCAAGGACGCGACCCGCAAGGAGCTCACCGTCGGCAACGAGCTTGGCTTTCTCCAGGTCGGCAAGGAGCTCGAGCTCGAGGACGCCGAGACCGGCGAGAAGCGTCCCGCCCGCATCGACCGCGTGGAGGTCGAGATCGATCCCGAGTCCAAGGTCCCGCGCCTCGTCGTCGGCTTGCGGTACGAGGACGAGTCAGAGTCCATCCCGGTCCAGCCGGAGCACGTCGCATCGGCCGCGGCCCATGTCGAGCAGCACGCCGCGCCGCAGAAGGACTCGACGCCCGAGCCGAGCATCATGGACGCCGAGTCGGACGACATGCCGAAGGAAGACGCGTACGCCGCGGAGAAGAGTAGAGCCCTTCAAAGTGAGAACGGCATGAAGAGCGCGTTCGCGAGGAACGCAGCCAAGGTGACGCCCGCGATCGTCGACTTCGCCAAGCGCGCTCGCGGTGCTGCCGGCATCCTCTGGGAGAAGCGAAAGCAGCGCGCGCGCGACCGCGCGGAGGCGCCGCCGCGCACGACGGCCCCGCCCCCTGGTGGAGGCCTCCACGCGAGCGGCCGCAAGGTCATCCGCGCGACCGACATGGTCACACCGCAGAAGTCCAAGCTCGACACGAAGCGCAAGATCGTCGTCGGCGCCGCAGCAGGCCTCGCGGTCGTGCTCGCGTTCGCCGCGATGCGCACGAAGCCGAAGACCGAGAGCGCCCAGCACGACAAACCCGTCGCGACGGACACCACGGCCCTCGCCGCGCAACCCGCGCCCGTCATGCCCGTCGCGCCGATTCCGACGGAGCCCGCGCCCGTCATCCAGAACGAGCCGCAGGACGTCAATCATCATGACCACCACGGCCACGTCGCACCGTTCGGCAACGGCGCCGTGTCGCACGGCAACGTGCTGAAGCTCAAGATGGACGGCGCGATCGAGAAGATCAACGGCGCCGCCCAGCCGACGGGATTCAGCATCTCGCTCCCCGGCCGCCGCGCCCTCGAGCCCGCCGGGCCGCTCGCGTCGCGTGACAACCGCATCGCATCCATCAAGGTCTCGAACGACGGCACGGGCTCCGAGCTCGACGTCGCGTTCAAGGACGGCGTGCCGAGCTACCTCGTTCGCGCCAAGGGCGACACCCTCGAGATCATCCTCGCGTCCCCCGGCAAGCTCGACGGCGAGCCCGACAAGGTCGCGAACAAGAAGAAGACGACGCACAAGAAGTAACGAGATTAATAGAATCTCACCGTCGGCCGCGCCCCTTGCGTGTGGCCCGCGGGAGGCTCGTGGCGCTCGTCGCCGTGAGGTCCCACCCATCGCGTTCGCCGTGCACGAGCCGCATCGCGCCCGCGTAGGCGATCATCGCGCCGTTGTCGGTGCAGCTCGCGAGCGGGGGAATGTACGCGCGCGCTCCCACGGTGGCGGCCCGCTCGGTGACGCGCCGCCGGAGATCCGTGTTCGCGGCGACGCCCCCACCGAGCACCACGTCGCGAATGCCCTCGCCCTTGGCTGCGTCGAAGAGCTTCTCCGACAAGACGCTGTTGACCGCGCGCTGAAACGACGCGCACACGTCGGCGACGAAGGCATCGTCGAGGTGAGCGCGCTCGCGGACGAGCGCGGCGACTTGCGTCTTGATGCCGGAGAAACTCATCTCGAGCGATCGCGAGTGCGCCATCGGCCGCGCGAAGTCGAAGGCCCGTTCGTTGCCGTGGCGCGCGCGAGCGTCGACTGCCGGACCGCCTGGGTACCCGAGCCCGAGCACCTTGGCGACCTTGTCGTAGGCCTCGCCGGCCGCATCGTCGCGTGTGCCGCCGAGCTCGCGCACGAGCGAGTCGTGCGGCCCGTCGACGCGGTAGAGGGCCGTGTGCCCGCCGGAGACGAGGAGCGCGACGAACGGAAATGGGGGAGCTGCAGGACGCTCCGCTTCACGCTGCAAAAAGACCGCGAGGAGATGCCCGACGAGGTGGTCCACCCCGACGAGCGGTTTGTCGGCACCGAACGCCATCCCCTTCGCGGCTTGCACGCCGACGAGCAGCGCGCCGACGAGACCGGGCCTACACGTCACCGCGATGCCGTCGATTTGCGCGAGCGATACATCCGCGCGCGTGAGCGCCTCCCTCACGACCGGCAGCACGTTGCGCGCGTGATCGCGCGACGCGAGCTCGGGCACGATCCCGCCCCACTCCGCGTGAACGACCTGAGACTGCACGACGTCGCTGATGACGCGGCCGTCGTCGCGCACGACCGCGGCGCCCGTTTCGTCGCACGAGGTTTCGATTCCGAGCACGAGCATCGCGGCGAACTGTATTGTACCCGCGTGCAAGACCTCTGCGCTCTCCTCGCCCGCACCCATCGCATCGCCGTGCTCGGCATCAAGACGGCGGAGCGGGCGGCCGAGCCCGCCTTCGCCGTGCCGAAGTACCTTCAGGCGGTCGGCTTCGAGATCGTCCCCGTCCCCGTCTACTACCCGGACGTGACCGAGATCCTCGGCCAGCGCGTCTACCGCAAAGTCGCGGATGTCCCGGGGAGCGTCGACCTCGTGAACGTGTTTCGCAAATCGAGCGACCTCATGCCGCACCTCGCGGACATCCTCGAAAAGAAGCCAAAAGCCGTCTGGCTCCAGCTCGGAATTCACGACGACGACTTCGCCTTGCGCCTCGAGAGCGCAGGGATCGAGGTGGTGCAGGATCGCTGCATCATGGTCGAGCACCGCGCTTGCCAAGCGAAGCGATGACACGTAAACATGGCGGCGTTCATGGCTCAGGCGAAGGCAAGCAGCGCTCGTCACCTCCCGGCGCGCCCGCGCTCGAGCGACCCGGCGGTTCTCGGGGCCGGCGTGCGCATCCGCGGGCGGATTTCGGGCGAGGGTGATCTCTCGATCCTCGGGTCCGTCGAGGGCGACGTGGTCGTTCGAGGGGACTTGAACGTCGGTGAAGGCGCCCGGCTCGAGAGCGAAGTGCTCGAGGCCCACGCTGTCACCATCGCAGGCGAGGTCAACGGTGACGTCACGGCGTCAGGCCCCGTCCGCCTCGGCGCAACGGCCCGCGTCCGCGGAGACTTGAAGGGCACCGAGATCAGCATCGAAGAGGGCGCGCAGTTCGCCGGTCGCATCGAGGCCGACTTCGAGCTTCCGGCTGGGTTGGGCAAGAGTCGGTAAGGAGCAAGAGCGATGGCGAGCACTGTGATCGGCGCGAACATCACCATCGAGGGCGAGGTGATCGCAGACGAGGACGTCGTCGTTCAGGGGACGATTCGCGGCAAGCTCTCGGCGAAAGACGGCGTGGTCGTCGAGGCCGGCGCGGTCGTCGAGGCCGACGTCAGCGGTGGCCCCATGACGTTCGCCGGGCAAGTCACCGGCAACGTGACGTCGACCGACCGCGTCGAGCTCCAGTCAGGCGCCCGCGTGATCGGCAACGTCAAGGCCGCGCGCATCACGATCGCCGACGGCGCCCACTTCAAGGGCAACGTCGACATGGACGTGTGATGGCAAGCGGCGGCTCAGTCATCGGCCCCGAGACGCGCATTCGCGGGCGCATCACCGGTAGCGACGACATCGACGTGCGCGGTCACGTCGAAGGCGAGCTCACCATCGCAGGGGACGTGCGCGTCGACTCGGCAGCCACGATCGCGGCCAACGTGCACGGCCGCCGCATCGTCGTCCGCGGCGCCATCAAGGGCGACATCGCCGCCGATGAGGCGATCACCCTCGAGGAGGGCGCGCGCGTCGTCGGAGACCTCCGCGCCCCCCGCGTCGCGATTGCCAAAGGCGGCCTCGTTCGCGGTTACGTCGAGACCGGCCACGCGGGCGAAGGCCACCGGCCCAAAGCCGCCGCGCAGACCAAGAAAGCGGCACCGGTTCATCACGCGCCGGCCGCGAAGCACCACGCTCCGCCGAAACCCGCCGCCAAAGTAACGGTGTCGAAAGCCGCACCGAAACCCGCTGCTTCGCGAGGGAAGGCTCCGCCGCCCGTCGTGCCCGTGCTGAAGAAAGGCACCAAGGCAGCGCTCACGAAGAAGCGATGAGCGTCGCCCCGCGCGACCGCTTGCTCGAGCTTCTCCGCACGCAGTCCTTCGCCAAGAAACGCGTCGTGCTCGCGTCTGGACGCGAGAGCGACTTCTTCATCGACTGCAAGCAGACCGTCCTTTCCGCGGAGGGTCACGCGCTCGTCGGGGAGATCCTGCGCGAGGCCGTCACCGCCTTCCAACCGGATGCGGTCGCGGGTGTCGAGCTCGGCGGTTGCCCGCTCGCGAGCGCCGTCTCGCTGACGAGCTTCCTCCGTGGCGCGTCGCTAGACGCCCTCTACGTCCGCAAAGACGCCAAGGACCACGGCAGCCGCCGCGACATCGAAGGCAACACCAGGCTCGCGCGCGGCGCCCGCGTCGCTCTCGTCGAGGACGTCATCACGACCGGCGGCTCCACGCTGAAGGCAGCGGCCAAGCTGCGCGAAGCCGGCTACGTCGTCGCCGGCGTCGCGGCGGTCGTCGATCGCCTCGAAGGCGGCCGCGAAGCCCTCGAAGCGTCAGGCGTTCCTCTCGTCGCCGTCTTCACCCGCCGCGACTTCATTCCGGCCTAGCGCTACTTCTTCGGAAGATTCTTCATGACCTCGTTGATGTCGGGCGCGCCACCCGAACCACCGTTGTCGTTCATCATGCCCTGCGCCATGTTGAGCATGGGAAGGAGCATCTTGGCGTCGTCCACGTCCTTCGATTCCTTGGGCGGATCGATGCGCGTCGGCCCGCGGGCAGCGCCTCCACCAGCGTTCGTGACGGCGAGCACCGTCGGCACCGTGATGGGTGGCGGGGGGCAAACGGGCGCAGGTGTCGCGCTCCAAGCGGCGTACACCTGCGCTGCCGCAGCGCTCGCCGCAGCCGTCGCTGCTGCGGCCGACTCTTTTCGGCCCCGCTCCTCCATGAGCACGTACGTCGGCACGATGCCGAGAGCGAGCCCGACGATCCCCCATTGCACGGCCGATGTCACCGCTCTCGAAACCTCCGAGGCCATTTCACGAGTATAGTCTAGGATGCGTGCCGAGGTGGAACCGGTGCAAGGCAAGCTCATCGACATCGTGAGCGACTCGACGGGTGAGACTGCAGAAAAGGTCGTCCGCGCCTCCATGCTGCAGTTCCCCCATTCGGGCGCGCAGATCCGCATGCACACCCGTGTGCGGACGAAAGAGGCCGCAAGGCCCGTTCTGGAGCGCGCGGCCAAGGACGGGGCTCTCGTCGTCTTCACCGTCGTGTCTCCCGAGCTCCGCGAGTACATCCATTCCCAGAGCTACGAGCTCAAGATCGAGGCGCTCGACCTCATCGGCTCCCTCATCGGCAGGCTCACGACGTTTCTCGACCGCGAGCCGATCAACATGCCGAGTGGCCTCCTGCCGCTGAGCGACGAGTACTTTCGCCGCATCGAGGCCGTCGAGTTCACGGTCAAGAGCGACGACGGCAAGGAGCCCCGCAACTTCCGCAAGGCCGACATCGTGCTCGTCGGCGTGAGCCGCACGTCGAAGACACCGCTGTCGACGCTCCTCGCGCAGCGTGGCCTCAAGGTCGCCAATCTACCGATCGTGCTCGGAATCGCCCCGCCGCCCGAGCTCGAGGAAGCTCCGCAGGAGCGCGTCGTCGGGCTCACCATCGAGTGTAACCAGCTCGTCGAGATCCGAAAGGCACGCCTCAAGCAGCTCGGCATGCCGATGGACGCGAGCTACGGCCTCGCCGACCAAGTGAAGGCCGAGCTCGACTACGCGCGTCGCATCTTCGACAAACACCCGCACTGGCCGGTCATCGACGTGACGGGACGGGCCATCGAAGAGACGGCCGTCATCATCCTCGAATCGCTCAAAGAGCGCGAGCTGACGAAGAACGTGCGCGCCGCGATCGTCTGAGGCGTTCAATCGATGCGAACAGGCCTGGATCGCTTGCTCGACGCGGCTGCGCTTCGCGAGCGCCTCTTGCGCGGCAGGCTCGGCTTCCTCACCCACCCAGCCGCGGTGACGCGTGACTTCGTGCACGCGACGACCGCGCTGCGTGCGCTCGGACATCGCTTCGAGATCCTCTTCGGCCCCGAGCACGGTTACGGAGGCGAAGCCCAAGACATGGCCACGGTCGACGACGCGCACGATGCCGAGCGCACGATCGTCCGCAGCCTCTATGGCGAGCACGCCGAGGACTTGATTCCGAAGGACGACGATCTCGCGCGCATCGACACGTTGCTCGTCGACATGCAGGACGTCGGTGCACGCTATTACACCTTCGTTTGGACGGCGGTATGCGCGCTCCGAGCGTGCGCGCGCCGCGGCGTGCGCGTGGTCATTCTCGATCGACCGAACCCCATTGGGGGCGAGATGTCCACCATGGAGGGCCGTCTGCAAGGCGAGGCTTTTCGCTCGTTCGTCGGGCTCGAGGCAATTCCCATTCGTCACGCTCTCACGCTCGGCGAGATCGTCGCGTGGCGCCACGCCGTCGAGAAGCTCGACGTCGACCTCACCATCGTGCGGTGCGAATGGGACCGCGAGCTTGGAGCACTCGGGGCGCTCTTCGTCATGCCGTCGCCCAACATGCCGACAATCGATACGGCGCTCGTCTATCCCGGCGCATGCCTCGTGGAGGGAACGAACCTGTCGGAAGGCCGTGGCACGACGCGCCCTTTCGAGATCGTCGGCGCACCGTTCATCGACGGCGTGCACCTCGCGCACGCTCTGTCGGACACCAACCTGCCTGGCTTCGTGGCGCGCGCCAGTCGATTCGTCCCGACGTTCCAGAAGCACGCAAACGAGGCGTGTGGAGGCGTGCAGATCCACGTGACGAACGCGCGTACGTTCAAACCAGTCGCCACATATGTCGCGCTCGTTGCCTTGGCTCACCAGTTGAGCCCGGACCGCTTTCGTTTTCGCACCGAACGCTACGAGTTCGTCGATCACATCCCGGCCTTCGATTTGCTCTCTGGCGACGCTGAGGCGAGAGAGCGAATCACTCGGGGCGACTCGCCACTCGACATCGCAACGGGCATTTCATCGCTGCGGTCGGGCGAAACACACATATGGCATCATGGCCGCGAAGCCGCTCTCGCCTGCAGCGTCTAATCGGGGAGCCACGCACCGTGCGCAGATGAGATGCTTGGCGTCGAGCGCCGATTCATTCTGAATCAACGCAAAAAACCGCGTACCGCGATGGCAACTCGCTTGTGCCTTCTGTAGACTTCCGTCTGGATGGCGAAAGAGTCCTTCGTCGACGAGACGCTCCTCGGGCGAACGATCGCGGGGAAGTTCGCCATTGAGTCGTATCTCGGTGGCGGAGCGATGGGCGCCGTCTACAAGGCGAAGCAGCTCGCGCTCGACAAGACGATCGCCATCAAGGTGATGCACCGCGAGATGGCGAAGGACGAAAAGTTCGTCGCACGTTTCAAACGCGAGGCGAAGGCTGCGTCAAAGCTCGACCACCCGAACTCGCTGCGCATGATCGACTTCGGTGAAGAGCCTGACGGGCTCCTCTACCTCGCGATGGAGTACCTCGACGGGAAGGACCTCTTCGCCGTCATCAAGGAAGGGTGGCCGCTCACCAACGAGCGCATCGTGGCGGTCCTCGCTCAAGCCCTTGCTGCACTTGCGGTCGCGCACGACCAAGGCATCGTGCATCGTGATCTCAAACCCGAGAACATCATGGTGCTCGCGGGCACCGACGACGAAGGTCATGCTCGCGACGTCGTGAAGGTGTGTGACTTCGGAATCGCCAAAATCACCGAGCGCGCCGTCGACAAGAAGGCCACCGACTCAGCGCGTTTGTCGACGAAGGGCTTGGTCGTGGGAACGCCCGAGTACATGTCGCCCGAACAAGGTCGTGGCGAGCCGCTCGACGCGCGCAGCGATCTCTACTCGATGGGCGTGATCCTCTTCCAGCTCTTGACGCGGAAGGTTCCGTTCGATGCGGAGAGCGCGATAGGCATCGTCCTCAAGCACGTGACGGAGGAGCCACCGCGCCCATCGTCGATTTACCCAGCCGTCCACCCACGGCTCGAGGCCGTGTGCCTCAAGGCGTTGCAGAAGCGCCGCGAGGATCGCTATCAGAACGCGCGTGAGATGCGTGCCGATCTCAAGCTGGCCATCGGTGCCGGCGGCACGAGCCTGCCGATCAGCGCCCGCGCTCGACTCGACAGCGTCGACGATCAGCGGCCGATGGAGAACGCCGCGACGATTCCGATCGATCTTCGTGCGATGACGGCGGCTGCGCGCGACGCTCCGCTCGCACCCACATCGAGCAAGGTCACACCGATTGGAACGGAAGCGCTCGACGAACATCCGGCCGGGGTCCCGCGTCGGTGGACGGGTTACGCCATCGCACTTTCGCTGGTCATCGCCGTCGGCTTCGGTACGTACGAAGTCGTTCACTACTACAAACAAGCCCAAACGGCTCAGACCGACACACCGAAGCCGACGAGCACGGCGCTACAGGCGACCCATCTAGCGAGCCCGGAGCCGCCACCCAAGCTCACGAGCGATCCCGCACCCACGGTACTCAGTGTGGCGACGACGAACGCGAGCGGCCACACACTGGCTCTACCCGTGCCGTCTCACGTCATCGCTAGTATTCCAACGACGAGCACAGCAGCAGCGACGGTGCCGTCCGCAACGACAGCCGCAACGATGGCGCCTGTCGAGTCCGGTAAGGGGCCCTTCGTCCGTGTCGGTCAGCCGAAAAACGTTACCGGAAATGTGGATGCCCACGCCTTACGCCTCGCACTGTCGAATGCATATGCGCAGCTCAACGCCTGCTACACGAACGGGCTCCACGCAGGAGACAAGGCCCAGGCGTACACGGCCGACATGCAAGTGAAGCTGGGCTCGACGAGCGCCGCCACGATGGGCGTGCCGGAGTTCCTCGCGAAGTCAGGTCAGTGCGTGATGAACACGGCGACAGCTGCGCTCGCGTCGATGGCCGAAAATGGGACCGCAGACGTTCCCATCGAGTTTGTGCCGGGGACTTAAAAAAACGCGCCCGAAACGCGCTGACGCTTCGGGCGCGAGGGACTTACGCGGTGGGGGGAGGGGACTTCGCGCAAGCCCACAATCTACAACTCGTAGATTGGGGTCACCTCACGCAAGATGCAACCCGCTGAAATGTAAACTTTCGTGAACCCGCAGTGATTACTGCGACTGCATTTCATCATGATTCTAACTATTTCGACCCATCCTCGAGATCCTCAGCAAGGTAGCTGAGGATCACCTCGTCCAGGGACTTGTCGCTGATGATGTCTTCACCAAAAATCGAGCTGTGTTGCGGCCGGGCTTGCCCGAAAACGGCTGCTGGACGGACGCCGCCAGGACCGGGTCGAGATGACTGGCCGGCGATGGGTTGCTTGGGCTCGCTCGGTGGCTCCGCACGCGGGTCATTGACGCGCTTCCCGCGCTCCTCGCGTACCGCACCTTTTGCGCTTTCGCGTGGACGATCACTCTTCCGTGGCGGCCTATCGCTACGCACGAGCGGACGTTCACTCTTCCTGGCCGGTGGAGGCGTCTTTTCAGTTCGTGGAGGTCGTTCGCTCTTCGCACGGCGCGATGACATGGGTGCCCGCTCGCGCTCTTCGACGGTTCGATACCGGCCCGTCTCTGGATCGGCGGCCCGAGCAGTAAGCACGTTCGCAGGTGGCGGCGGCAAATCCTGAGCCGGCTGAAACGTTGCTCCCTCAACCGAATCGAAGTCGAGGGTTAGCGAAGGCACCTCGTCTGGTGGAAGATCGCGCAACGTCGCGGGTCCGGGCTCCTCCGGACTGCTGGAGGCAATCGACCGTGTGACGACCTTCGGTGCAACCATCGCCGGCACCGACGACTTTCGACTCGTGACCGCGTCGTCGACGACGCGATCGAACTCGCCATCGCGGAGCGCACGAAACATGGCTTTGTGCTGCTCCTTCATCATCTGGCGCACGATGTCGCCGAGCTTGTCCTTGCCAACGTGCTCGGCGTAGCTCGTCTTGACGGACTTCAGGATCCGCCCTCCGTCCATGAAGAGGTGCGTGATGACGTGAGGGTGCTTGATGCCAGAGTCCTCCGTCTGGACGTGGAACACGCGGTTTTTATGCCGGACGTTGTTGTTGTAGCCCAGCAGCGGGGAGGGAGCCTTCATGCAACCAGACCCATCGCGGCGAGCCGCGCACCAGGGTCCTCGGAGCGTACCACAGTGATGCTCGTGCGTCGGCCGCCGCGATGTAGACTCGCCGCTCTGGATTTCCTCTACTTCACCCTCCTCGTGAGCGTGCTCGTGTTCGTTCACGAGCTAGGGCACTTCGCGCTGGCAAAGACGTTCGGCGTCAAAGTGCTCGCGTTCTCGCTCGGCTTCGGGCCGAAGCTCGTGCGTATCCACGGACGTGAAACGGAATACTGCATCGGGCTGCTGCCGTTTGGGGGCTTCGTGAAGATGCTCGAGGAATCGACAGGGACTGCACCAATCCCACCTGAAGAGCGTGCACGTACCTTCGAATCACAGGCGCTCTGGAAGCGCGTTGCCATTGTCCTCGCGGGCCCCGCGATGAACATGATCTTTCCGATTGCGCTCTATACGTCGGTGTTCTTTGACGATCGGGAGCTCTCGCCGCCAACCGTCGGTGTGGTGCTGCCGAGGCGCCCAGCCGAAGGCAAGCTCGCGCCGGGCGACCGCATCGACGCCGTCGACGGCACGGCGGTGCAGAGCTTCACCGACGTCCAGCGCAGCGTCGCGAAACGCACGAACAAGCCCACCCGCTTTTCCGTCAATCGCGACGGCCGCAAGCTCGACGTTACGATCGTGCCGACTGCAGACGTGGAGATCCACGATCTCGACACGGTCGAGTACGTCGGCCGCATCGGGATCGAACCGAGCTTTCCCGCCCCCGTGATTGGCGTTCCACGCCCAGACTCGCCCGCGTACCACGCGGGCCTTCGAACGTTCGACCGCATCACCTCCGTGAACGGAAGACGGGTCGAGCGCATGGTCGACCTCATGGATGTTCTCGCCTCCAGCCACGGCGACACGCTCATCATCGCGTACTTGCGACCGATGCCCATCCCAGAGGCAACGGGTGGGTTGTGCGATCTCGCGCTGCTCGAGCCGCAGGTTGCCACACTCACGCCGTTTACACGCGCGGCCACCGTCAAAGACGACGGTAGTGTCGAGCGCGCCGCTGATGCACTCGCCCGAACAGGGATCGAGAGCTCCGAGATGTACCCCATGCTCGTACCCGAAGCCTCGAGTGAGTGGAAAGCAGGGCTCCGTGCCGGCGACCGCATTACGGCGCTCGACGGCGTGGCCGAGACGAATTGGTCGACGATGCAAGCCGCTCTCTCTCTCGACACGCATCGCGTCCGCAAGCTCGAGTGGACGCGCGACGGCGTGCCGATGGCCGGCAGCTTCAGGTTTACTTTTCGTGCGACCCATTGGGCGCCCCGGGCTCCCGAGCATCTCGTTCCAAATGAGTCACGGTTTTCGTATGCGCTCGCGCACGGCATCGAGGAGACGGGCCGCGTCATCAAGCTCGTGAGCCTCGGGATGGTTCACATCGTGGAGGGCCGCGTGAGCCTTGCCGACTCGGTGAGCGGCCCCGTGACGCTGTACGACATCGCCGGCGAGGCGGGTGCGAAAGGCACGACCACATTCGTGTCGGTGATGGCCGTCGTGTCGATCAATCTCGGCCTCATCAACCTCCTGCCCATACCCGTGCTCGATGGCGGGCATCTGGCGTTCTTCGTCGTGGAGGGGGTGCGGCGCCGTGCTGTAGCCAGACGCACACGCGAGATTGCCAGCCTACTAGGGGTGACGATGCTCGTCGTGCTCATGGCAATCGCCTTCAAGAACGATTTACAACGCCGTTGGGGTCTTTGAGCGCTCACGCATCGCCCACCGCCCGCGCCGTGGCATCGAAGGTGCTCGTTCGCGTCGTCCGCGACCAATCATTTGCCGCCGCCGCGCTCGAGGCCGAGCTGTCGCGTGTGGTCCAGCTCGATGATCGGGATCGTGCTCTCGCGACCGAGCTGGTTTATGGCGTGCTTCGAGTCTTCCCGTGGCTGGTCGCGCAGATTGATGGTCGTGCGAAGAAGCCCACGCACAGCCTTCCGTGGGACGCACAAGGCGCGCTGTGGGTCGCCGCGCAGCAGCTCTTTTTCATGCGTGTTCCGGCGTTTGCGGCTGTCGACGAAGCCGTGACGGCCGTCCGACGCGCAGCTGGCGCCTCTGTAGCGGGGTTCGCGAACGCGCTGCTACGCAAGCTGGCTGCGTCGAGGCCGAAACCCAGCGAGCAAGAAGCCCTCCGCATCCACGCGCGGCTCGAGTCATGCCCCGCAGAGCTGCGTGCCGCTCTCGATAGTGCGCTCGGGCAAGACGCCGCTCACGCCTTCCTGTCGGAACTCCAGCCGCCTCCCATCGGTCTGCGCGTCACGCACGAGCATGAGCGAGCCGAGATCATGGAACGGATCAGAACCACTCGCGCACACGCCGAGCTTCGTTTGGGCACCCTCTCCCCGCTCTGTATCAATGCGCACAGATTGGGTGGGAGACTGCAATCTTTGCCAGGCTTCGCGGAGGGACATCTCTCCGTTCAAGAAGAAGGATCTCAGGTCGTCGCGCTGTCGCTCGGTGTTCGGAGCGGCGAGCGTGTACTCGACGCGTGTGCGGGACGTGGCAACAAAACGGGTGTGCTCGCACTTGCAGGCGGGCGGGTCGATGCGTGCGATCGCGACTCCCGCAAGCTCGAGCGTCTCGACGAAGATCTCGCGCGCCTCCACACGTCAGCGGCCACGTTCGCCGTCGACTGGCTCGTGGGCTCGGGCGACGTGCAGGGCACGTACGATGCGGTTCTCGTCGATGCCCCGTGCTCCGGCACAGGGACGTTGCGTCGGAGACCGGAGCTTTTGCTTCGCAAGTCTCGACCGCTCGTTGAACGCACGGCCGAGCAGCGTGCGCTCGTCCGCGCTGTCGTGCCGCACCTGAAAACAGGGGGTCGTCTCGTCTACGCCGTGTGCAGCGTCCTTCGCGCGGAAGCCGAAGACGTCATCGCAGGTCTCGAAGATCTGCTCGAGGCAGCACCGTTCGCGGGCGGCGGCACGACATTCGTCCCGCTGGACGCAACCGCGTGTCGCCTTCTGCCAAACGTTCACGGGAGCGACGGCTACTTCATCGCGAGCTTCCGAACACGTAAGAGTTGATCTCAGAAGATGAAGAAGGCCGACCCTTGAACCCGATCGTTGATCGGCTGCTCCTTGTCACCGTACGTATCGTACGTGCGCGAGTAGCTCAGCCCGAGGCGGAAGCCAGGAGCTGGCTCGGCGAAGATGCTCCCGTTGATCCAATCGAGCGTGGTGCGGACCTTCGCCGGCGCGCCGAACTGCGTGGTGTTGGGTGACTCCATGTGGGAGTAGTTCGCGGCGACCCAGATCTTCCCGCTGACGCCCGGCAGGTAATACTGAAGTCCGACGATCCCCGTGTACCACTGCACGTAGTGGATGTTGCCCGCCGCGTCGTACGCGGCGATCCCGTTATCGATGTCCTGGGTCGTGTACGTCGCTGGAAATCCGACGCCGCCGGTGAAGCTCGTGAACTGATCGGCCATGCCGTATCCAGTCGCGAACTCGCCGGTGAGGGACAGGTTGTTGCCCGACTTGCCTTCGTCGCTCGTCGGAATGATCGGCAAGAACGCGTCGAACGCGATGGAGGAGCCAACGAGATCGTTCGTGTTGTACGCCGTGGGCGCCAACACCGGTAGCTTGACGTATTTCATGTCTCCCGAGATACCGATCGACGCGGGAGCGATCACCGTGCCCGTGCTGCCGATGGTCTGCTTGCCCTTCCAGTTGTTGAAGGCGATGCGCACCCCGGCCTGCATCTCGGGCGCTTCCGAGTCACGCTGGACCGGATTCAACGCTGCCACGGCGATCTCGAAGTTGATTGGATCGCTCTTGATGGTCTTCGAGATGCGAAGCTGCGGACGCCGCGAATAGATCTCGCCCGGGATGCCCTGAATCTCGACCGTGTTGGGTTGGAAGTTCGGCTGCCAACCGAAGAGATTCCAATACTGGCCGAAGAGAAAGTCGACGATGGGCGTCTCGAGCTTCAAGTTGAGGTGGCGCGCGCGAAATGTGGGATTGCTGTAGAGCGAGTTTTCGGAGATCGCGCCGGCTGCCCCGCCGGATGGGTAGAGTTGCACTGGGTCGTTGCCCAAGAAGTCCATTTCGAGCTGCGCACTCGCGCGCATCGAATGAAACTCCGGCGCCTTCACACGGATGCCGAGGCGCGTGTTGCGGACCGTGCCCTGGAGACGGCCGTGCTGACCACCGAACGTCTCGTTGCGGAGCACGAGGCCATTGCCTTGCACCTCGGTGAACGACTGTGTCGAGTCATGAATGGCATCGGCTTCGATGAAGCCGTAGATGGTCGTCGCGAACTTCCCGACGGTCATCGTATTGGCGTCCGACCCACCCTTCGTGCCCGAGCTTGCACCGATGTCGCGAAGAGCGCTGTCGTACTCGTCTTGAGAGATGATCTTCTTGTCGAGCAAGATCTTGAGCGACGTGATCTGAACGAGGGGTGACGTCGTCGCAGCCGACTGCACCGGAGGCGGAGGGGGCGGAGGAGGCGGAGGAGGCGGAGGAGGCGGTGGGGGCGTCTCCGTCGTCGTAGGTGGCAGTGGCGCGACTCCCGCGTCGTCGTTGGGCGGCGGTGTCTGTGCAAGCACAACCCGAGGGAAAAGCGCGAGGACTAGGAGGACGAGCCAGCGGATTTTCACGCGGCCTAAGTACCGCGGGCGGAGAGGGCGTTTCGCAACTTCTGCCTCACATGTTCGCAGCGGGGCGTCACGGCGACTTCACGTGCTCGTTACGAACGGGAACCGTGCGAAATTCAGCACAGCGACGGGAGATGGTGTACCGATACTTGATTGCTCACGTATCGGTGCTACATTCCTCACATGACTGCAATGGAAGAGTTCTTGGGGATCCGTCGGGCCGTGGCGCTGTGGGAGGCGCGTGCTGACGCCGAGCTCGGGGCCGTGCATGGGCTTGGGCTGTCGGACTTCGCCGCGCTTCACCACCTCGCCGAGGCACCAACGAACAAGCTGCGACGCGTGGACTTGGCACAAAGGCTTGCACTGACACCCTCGGGCGTCACGCGGTTGCTGGGGCCGCTCGAGCGGCGCGGCATCGTTACCCGTGAGGAGGGTGGGCATGATGCCCGTGCGACGTTCGCCGTGCTGACCCGCAGTGGGCGCGCTCTGGTGAAGGACGCAACAGCAACGATGTCCGCGCTCGCACAGTCCATCCTCGGATCATTGGGCGAGCGGGATCGTGCTGCGTTCGCCAAGCTCGTCAGCTTGTAGCGCCCGACGAGTCGTCCGGAAGGCGGACACGGATGCGCCAGATGTGGAAGTGATCGCTCACGTTGGCGTGGAAGTAGACATAGCCATCGCGCGCCCACGTTGGGTGGCACGCAAGGTGGTCACCCTCCGTGAGCTGCACGAGGCCCGAACCGTCCGGACGAACGACGAAGAGGTTCGCCTGGGTCCACTCGTCGGTGCCGTGCGCCGAGCAGAAGACAATGCGTTTGCCGTCAGGCGACCATGACGGCTCCTCGTCATCGGCCGTCCCGTCCGTGACTTGTCGGCGGTTCGACCCATCGGCGTTCGCAACGAAGAGGTGCTCGTGGCCACCCGATTGCTGCGCAAAGGCGATGGTCTTGCCGTCTGGGCTCCACGCCGGGTCGGTCCCCGAGCCGATGACATCCATGCCATGACCGCCGAGGTCGGTGACGCCGATGCCGTGGTCGAGCGTCTTCGTGGTGGGCCAGCCTGGATTGCGAACGCCAACGCCGGCCATCGACATGGCAACCTTCCCGCTTTGGGACACGGCAGGACGCACGGCCACGAAGTTGGGATTGCCAACGTCTGCTAGGAACACTGGGCGGTGCTCGTTCTGCCCGAACGTCTGCACGAGCTTCTCGGGTGCGGTGGGCGTGAGCTTGGAGACGAAAACGATGCCGGAGCTATCAGGCATCCACGTAGGATCGCGCCCTAGCACATCGTTCGATGCATAGAGGACGTTCTTCGGGTTCGCGAGGGATGCGACCTCGACACGTGATCGTGCATCAGCGGCCGCGGCGACCGCGTACGCGATCGCCTTGCCGTCGGGTGAGACCGTCGGGTCAATCTCGTTGCCACGCGAGCTCGTGATCTGCGTGAGGTCGGTCGCAGCCTCCGTCGTAACGACCGGCCGCTGAAGTGACGCGGCGCAGCCGAAGAGTGGAATCGCAATGAGCGTGGCAACGAGGGAACGCATGATGGAACCTCGGGTTACGGGTTGGAGCTGACTTTGGAGCCTTCACCCGAGGGCTGGAACACGCCCGGGTAGGGGTACATCGTTCCGAAGGCATTCTGGAACGCGGGCACGCGTGGGAAGAGCCAGGCGGGCAGCTTCGACCAGTCACCGAGCATGAACGAGGTCCCGCTCCCGCCGAGCTTTCCGAGCGCGTCGTAGGCGTGCATCATGACTTGGTTCGTCGTGATGTCCGCGGCCTTCGCTGCCACTTCGGCAGCTTCGGCGTGCGCAAGCGCGAGGCGTGACGCGGCTTCGCCTTTGGCGAGCACGACTTTCGTCGTTGCCTCGGCGTTGGCTTTGAGCTGGTCGATCTGCGCCTGCTCGACGGTGAGCTGACGCTCGGCCTTCTTGTTGCGAAGCTGGGAGTCGATGAGGAACTTGTCCTCGTCGGTCTGCTTCTGGATCTGGATCTTCTTCACGTCGAGCTCCGCGATCGCGGCGAGCTTCTTCTGCTCGGCGTCGGCCTCGAGCTCGAGCTTCTTCTGCTCCGTCTGCGCGGCGAGCTCGACCTTCTTGTGAGCGGCGCGCGTCGTGACGGCCTCGGTTTGAAGCTCGACTTGGTGCTTCTCGATCGCCGCCCTGTTGTCGTCCTGCTGCTTCTGGGCGAGCGTCTGCTCTTGCGTGACGACCCTGGCCTGGAGCGACTCCATGATGCGCGGGTCGTAGTTGACCTTCTCGATGAGTACGCTCGAGATCTCGACGTGCCTGCCTCGGAGGCGCTGACGAAGCTCTTTCTCGACCTCGTCCTCGATCGCACCGTTCTTCTTCTGAAGGTCCTGATACGAGGTGCGCGCGAATACGCCGATCGCCGCGCTGCGGAACTCGGGGCCGATGACCTCGTCGAAGTAGTTCATTCCGATGTCGGTATCGAGGAGGTAGAGCTCGGAGACGATCGGGCGATAGACGACCGCGATATGGAGATCGAGTGGAAGACCTTCCATCGAGAGCGTGTGGACGTTCTCCTTGGCGGTCGAGAACGTGACGTCGAAGTCGTCGACGTGCGGGCACTTGTTGCCCGCCATCCAGAAGGGGCACGACATGCGGTACCAGCCCGGCTGGAGCACCTCGTGTTGGATGCCGCCGTTGGTCGGATCGAAGAGCAGGGCGCGATGGCCGGGCTCCACGAGCGCGCCTGCGCACCCTGAGCCGAAGCTCATGACCATGACGATGAACCCGGTAATCGATGTCTTGCGCATTTGAGGACCCTTTGCTTTTCTCTCTTCAGTTGGGTTGTGATGTGTTGAGTGCGTCGAGATCGACACCCTCGAGCCATCCGGCGAGCGTGCGCCCGACCTCCATCATGCAGCCGTACATGATGGGGGCGCCCTTTTGAGGCGCGACGATGCCGCCTTGTCGGCAGCTCGCCTGTGTTTGGGCGAGATAGTCGTTGCCAGAGCGCTGGCGGAGCGTCGCTCGTACACCGAGCGAAAAGACGACACGGTCGTCGTCGTAGTTGGCATCGGCGTTCGTCACTTCGACGAAGAGCTCCCAGCCTTCCTTGTTCTTGCCGCTGTCGTGACTCTTCGCCCAGGGTGCCGCTGCCGATGCGACGGCGTGCCCAAGCGCGGTTTCGACGTCACCGTAGACGACGTTCGTGCCTCGCACGTGGAGCGGATCGTGGACCGCCGTGGAGCGTGTGACGACACGCAGCGGCACCTCGGTTGGATCGGTGAGCGGGATGCCGGCAGCGGTGAGGAGTGGGACCATCTCCGGCGCGCCTCCGCTGCAGCCGAGCGGCGCCGCGCAGGCAGTGAGGACGATGAAGAGCATCGTACGTGTCATGGGAGAGCGTGGTGCAACGGCCGTGCCTCGACGATGCGGAGCACGACGTCACCCCTTTGAAAGCGCGTCCTTCGCAAAATGCCGCGCGGCGTGTTGGCGCGCGATCGGAGATCTCACCTGCGAGACACGATGACGTATGTCGCAGTGCCCTTGCACTGGCGTCATGAGCGACAATCGATCTCGCGTGCCTCGACGATGGGTCGCCGCGGGGCTATTGTCGGCCGCGCCAATGCGATGCGGGACTGTTTGTGCGGCCCTTCTTGCTCCCGTCATCGCATGTGGTGGCGGCGGCGGCGTGACGACGACGATGGACGCAGCATCGAATGACGTCGCGAACGCGATGGACACGTCCCATGCCGATGACGGCGAGGCTGGCGCGGACGGCGATGGCGCCACGCTGCAATACAACATCGACCTTTCGAGCACGTCCGTCTCGGGGCTCTCCTCGGGTGGGTTCATGGCGGTGCAGTTCCACGTCGCGTTCTCGTCGATCATGAAGGGCGCAGCAGTGTTCGCGGGTGGGCCCTACATGTGCTCACAAGGCTCGTTGAATACGGCCCTCACGAGCTGCGCTGGCGGAACGCCCACCATCGATGTGTCGACGCTTGTCGCGCTGACGAACCAAAACGCGACGAATGGCGTCATCGACGCTCCAAGCGCTCTAGCCGCTCAGCACGTCTTCCTCTTCGGTGGCGCGGATGACATCGTCGTCAACCCGGTCGTGATGGACGCGCTCGATGCGTACTATGCGGCGTTCGTTCCCAGCGCGTCGATCCAATACGTAGACCGGCGGCCCGGCACATCGCACACACTTCCCACGTTGACGTACGGCAATCCGTGCGACGTGGTCTCGTCGCCCTACATCGGCGATTGCAATTACGATGGCGCAGGCACGGCGCTCACGCAGATCTACGGAACGCTCGCACCTCCCGCGACAACCCCGACGGGTATGTTGGTTGCGATCCCGCAGGGGGCCTACATCTCGAATCCCGCACTGCACAGCCTCGATACGACCGCGCAGCTCTACGTTCCTACGTCGTGCCAAAACGGTGCGCTTTGCAAGATCCACGTTGCGTTCCATGGTTGCCTCCAGGCCGCGGGCCTCGTCGGCGACGCGTTCTATGCGCATGGCGGCTACAACGAGTGGGCCGACACGAACAACATCATGGTGCTCTATCCGCAGACCATCGGGTCGGCGAGCAACCCGGACGCGTGCTGGGACTTCTGGGGCTATGACGGCCCAGACTTTGCGACGCAGAACGGCCCGCAGATGGCCATGGTGCGCGCAATGATTGCTGGGCTCGCGAACTAGCCACGTAAGATGGCTCGCCAATGACCGACGACGAACAGCCCCTCGAATACTTCACGGATGCCGAGCTGACCGCGCTCGCGCGAATGTTGATCGCCATGCTCCGTATCGACGGCCAGGCATCGGAGGCAGAGCACGAGGCGCTCGCGATGTTCGCCAAACGTGTTCGCCTGGGCGAGCGAACGAAAGGCGACGCATCCGCGGGTGGGACACCGAGCGGCGACGGTGTCGGCGCGCTTGGGCCCTACCTCGATCGTGCGGCCGAGCTGCCCGTGAGTCGGGAGGAGTTCGTACGCGCTTCGCAGACCATCACTGACAAAGCCACCCGTGAAGCCATTTACGCCGCGCTCTACGACATCTCGGCCGCGGACCTCATCGTGGGGCAAGAGTGGGAGCTTCTCAAGATCTTGGTCGACACCTGGGACCTCGATCTGTAGACGCGTCACGCGTCGACAGCGACGAGCTCGAACAGGACGATCTCCGCGCGCGTTCCGAGGCGCATGGGTGGGCCCCAGTATCCGGCACCCGAGGTCACGTAGAGGGTGGTCGCTCCCACTTCATAGAGGCCGAAGACATGAGGCTGTCTGATGCGCTCGAGCGCCCAACCGATGGGCGCGATCTGGCCACCGTGCGTGTGGCCCGACAGCTGGAGACCAATGCCATAGCGAGCGGCTTCGAGCACGTCATCGGGCCGATGGGCGAGGAGAATGGACGCTCGTGCAGCGTCGCGGCCATGAAGAGCGGCCGAGAGGTCTGCGCCGTGGCCTGTCACCCAGCTGCTGCCGGATTGATCGTCGATGCCGATGAGGTCGAATCCTTCGTCACCGCCGACGCGGGCGTGCTCGTTGCGGAGGACGCGGATGCCAAGTGTCGGCAGGAAGGCGAGCCACTCGGCAACCCCCGACAAGTACTCGTGGTTGCCCGTGACGAAGTAGACGCCGTCCCGCGCGCGAAGGCGTGTGAGTGGCTCGACGAGCGGACCAAGCTCCTTCACCGAGCCGTCGACGAGATCACCCGTGATGGCGACGAGATCGGGCTCGAGCGCGTTGACGCTCGCGACGAGTGATTCGACAAGTCCCCGACCGATGGTCGCGCTGACGTGGATGTCCGAGATCTGGACGAGCTTGTATCCGCTCATACCCGCGCCCATCCCGCGAAGCGGGATTCGAAAGCGGCGAACGATCGGCGGCAGCTGCGCGCATGCGGCTGCACCTCCACCAAGAACGAGGGTTGCCGCGCCACCCACCAGACCAATCACACGCGCCATGACACGGCGCCGCTCCGGATTGGCTGGCCGCGTGGCTACGCGAACAACGTCTCCAACGAGCAGCAGCGGCAAGAGAAAGAGCAGCAGCCCGACCCAACCGAAGGCGCACCACATGAGGGGTGCGGCACCCCAGCGAGGGACTTCGCGCATGCACAAGAGCCCGAGCATCCCGGTGGGGAGCAGCGCCGCGACCGTCACGATCGCGACGCGTCCACGCTTACGCCACAGTGGAGGCAGATCCGCGTCACAAACGAGTCGGCGGTAAACGTAGCTATGCACGACCGCTGTGGTGGCAACGGCACCGACCAGGAACGCGGCCGCGCGAAGGACGACGTCAAGCATGAGGGGTGACTAGGCTCTCGAGCTCTGCGATGGCGGGATCGCCGACGCGCTCGCTTGCGAGCTTGGCACGAGCGTGCCGTGCGGCCGAGCGGAGCTTTGGATCAGCGAGGCTCCGAGCAATCGCCTGGCGGATTTGGCCGACATTCGAGCGATGCGAGAGTGACGTGGCGGCGCCAATGGCTACTGCACGCGCGGCGTTGTCACTTTGGTCGCGGCCCATCGGTAAGCACAGGAGCGGCACGCCGTGCGCCAGTGCACGAATCACCGTGCCATGACCGCCATGTGTCACGACGAGCGATGCCCGCGGCAAGACCGCCGAGTGGGGTGCGGAAGCGCACACCATGACATTCGGATGAGCGCAGAGCGCACGTGGATCGATTGCAGGCCCCACGGT
>Ga0302324_100007264_pt1 | contig 23628 bp, 20 predicted proteins | sample Palsa_T0_1_FD_201949 | JGI IMG/M metagenome (GOLD analysis project Ga0302324, IMG submission 201949) | Peat permafrost microbial communities from Stordalen Mire near Abisko, Sweden - Palsa_T0_1 | ecosystem: Environmental > Terrestrial > Soil > Palsa > Peat permafrost | place: Sweden: Abisko... | reverse complement strand
ATCGTCGAACATCGGTGGCGACGCTCCGGTCAGTGCGTCGAGTTTCAAGCGCAACGAAGGATCGTTCGGGATGGCGGCGGGTAATGTCGCTGCCGCGGCCGTAGCCTCTGGCCATGCGGTTTGTGAAACGGCGGCACCTGCGGCGGTCGGCGATACAATCGACCCTTGAGGAATGATCGCATCCAGCATGGCCGTGGCGAGACATGGCGCATCCGGTGACCCAACACCAGCAGCCGCGGGGTCAGCACTTCATTGGTCCCTCGTCGAATTCGGTTCAACAGAACGATCCCTTCAGGGCGATCCTACAATCGATTAAGTTCATTGATTAACCGATTTAGATGTTCAAGAATAGTTAATTATGGAGAGATTGATTATGATGCGCCTCAGCCGAAATGAAACATTATATATCGAGTGTATCAATTGGTAGTATCAAGGATGAACGACGTGCCAAGCTCCAAGAACTCAGGGAATTCCAGGGTAATCGGAATAGTTGGGGGTGGGCTCAGTGGCGCGCTGGTTGCGATCCAACTTTTGGGAAAAGCGACATCTCCGCTACAGGTGGTCCTGATTGAGCCGCGGGCAGAAGCCGGAAGGGGCGTCGCCTATTCGACCTCTTCGCCCTCACATCTTTTGAATGTGCGCGCGGGGAACATGAGTATTTTTCCTGACGAGCCAGAAGATTTTCTGAAATATCTGCGCAGACGATCGCCGGATTATTCCTCAAGAGATTTCGTGCAACGTCAACGATTCGGCGCTTACGTTGGCGAACGTCTCCGGCAGGCTCGATGGGAAGCGTTCCACGGAGTTGGTTTCGAGCACCTCAGAGACCGCGCCAGGAGAATCGAACTTGCCGACAACGGCGGAATGCGGGTCGCCCTCGAGAGCGGATCGGTATTCACCGCCGACTTGGTGGTTCTGGCTCTGGGCAACAATCCCCCGGCCGCGCCATTTGAAAAGTCAGAGGGCGCGGACGTCGTCTCCGGTTGGTCTGCGGAAGCCTTTGAAGGTCTTGGGAAGGACGAGGAGGTGCTGATCGTGGGCTCGGGACTGACGGCGGTGGATTCGGTTCTTACACTGGAGGATCGCGGTCATCGTGGCGCCATCCACGTAATCTCGCGTCACGGACGCTGGCCGCTCGTCCACGGATCGCCGCTGCCGTTGAGTGGTCCTACGTTGGCAGTCGGCCGGGGCGATTCGGTTCTTACCATTCTGCGGGCGCTCCGAGCTGCAGCTCGCCAAGCGGGAATGCGAGAGGATTCCTGGCAGGTGGCATTCGATCAGATCCGCCCCTACGGCAATGCCATCTGGCGGCGTTTACCGCCAAATGAGCGGCGGCGCTTCCTACGTCATGCGAGACCGCTCTGGGAAATCCATCGCCATCGCATGCCTCCAGAGGCAGCAGCGCGAATCGAGTCGCTAGGTCAAAGCGGCCAGTTAGTAACTCAGCGGGGTCGAGTCCTCGATGCAACCGGCACTCGCGACGGTCTCTCCGAAGTGACAATAGATACATCAGCTGCATCGAGTCGCCGGGATAAATCGCATCTTGCGGTGCGCCGGGTGATCGTCTGCACCGGCCCTGATCTGGACTTTCGGAAGGCGGCCCAACCGATCATCCGAGACCTCATTGACCACAATCTGGCGCAGCTTGATTCGAGCAATCTTGGGCTAGCGGTATCCGACAACCACGCGCTCTTACAAGGGAACGGTCGGCCGTCATCGTCGCTCTTCGCGTTGGGACCGGTAATCAGGGGGTCGCTATGGGAAACTACCGCGCTACCGGAAATTCGCGTACAGGCGCGTGATTTGGCTGGCCACTTGCTAAACGTGCCAGCTAACGACTCCGTCAATTCGGGGTCGAGCGCTAGCATCTTTCCTGCCTAGCGGTTGTTGCTTTCGCGGTCGGTTTGCTCGCGCTCCGGCTCCATAGGCGTCGCCCGTTCCTAGGTGCCATTGGGCACCTTTCGTGGCGAACTGATCAAGCGCTGGGATAGAACAATCGCGCAGGCAATTTCATCAAGGCGAGTGTGAATTATATCGCCGATTCTACAGAGAGGCCAATATATATACCAACGGGCCGTCTGCCGGGGTGCCTCGCCACCCCTCTCATATCAATCAAGTCAAGCGAGCTTTTCCTGCGGGAGAGGGTTCCAATAGAAATTGCCGAAATGTGCAATCGGGAATTTATCGGATGTTGCGCTGAAGACCTTCGCGGCTGAAAGCAACAGCGATTCTTACTTAGACAATCCGAGGTTCAACTTACCAATACGAAAGAAAGGCGAAGATGTTCAACATTTTCGCCTCTTCTTCGTTTAGTTCTTAATGTTCAGTCAGCTACATTAGAGTTTCTTTCACGGTCAGCATGTCCACGTACTCGCGGATCCGCCGGATCTTGCCGCCCTCGATCTCGAAGATGAAGCAGTACTCATTGCGATAATCGCGCCCGTTGAAGGCCTTGCCGGTGTTGGTCAACTCAACGACCACCGTGTCGCCAGCGCCATGAACTTTGCTGATGGTGCTGGTGAGCCCCTCGGGGAAGGCCTTGCGGATTCCTCCGATGAACTCCTTCACCGCCGCTTTGCCCTTTTTTACGCCCGAGACACCCGGCAGGTTGCCGGCGATCATCCAGCTCACTTCGTCGGACATGTTGGCGGCGGCCGCATCAACGTTACCGGCAACCACGTCTTTCCAGGTGTTCTTGATCAGTTCTGCATTATTTTCCGCACTCATGGGTAATCGCCTCCGGCAATGATTTATCGTGTTTAAACTCGTAGCGCGATTTATCGCCGAATGCACGGGCAGGCAGCCTTAGATTCGCGATTGGGTAGAACGAAAGCTCAACGCCGCGATGCAGGTTACATCGCACAAATTAAGTGTTCCCCCTAGAACAGAAAGCATTTGTGCTCTGGGGAACGAATTTGTGACTATAGTGGTGGGGCCTATGCGCTCGCGCCGATCAGGACATCAGTGGTGACTGAAATTATCGAGAATCTGTTTGTTGGCGGCCTCGCCGACGCGCACGCCGGTTTCGATGGACTGATTATCTGCGTGCTTGCGGAGAAGCCCGCGGATGAACCTGCAAACATGATCTGGATGCCATTCCTGGCCGAGGGTGCAGCCAGCCTGGATCGCACCGCCGACGCGATCGATAACGCGCTGGCGGATGGCCGGCGGGTATTGGTTCACTGCGGTGCGGGCAGCGAGCGCGCGCCGTTGACGGTCGCGTGGTTCCTGCATCGCCGGCGCGCGTTGTCCCTCGACGAGGCCTATGACCTGCTCAAGCGCAAACGCCCGATCGTGCAGGATCGGCGATTCTGGCTGCGCCGTTACCTCGGCCAATAGCCCTCCAGTCAATGGCATTGTCACGAGTGAAATAGAGGACGGTCATTCCCGGCAACTGAACGATTTCCGGGAATGGTTAGTTCGCTGCCATCCGCCGTCCAGCTGAGATCTGCGATTGGTTTTTATCGCGCAGTCTGGTGGGATACTTCGCGGCGATGGATGTCGCATAAGTGGGTCGAACCTGAGATAAGTCAAGCCTGGCGTCGATCGGCCGGCTAACGCATGACGTCGCCGAGGCCGCCGGCCGTGGTGTAACGCTCGACGTCGAGATAGGACGACGGCACGTTGTCGTTGAGCAGCACGTTATAACCGTGCCCGTCGCGAGGGCCCTGAAAGGTGGCGTGATGACTTTGCAAATCCCACCAATGGGCATACCACGCGCCAGTCGAGTTCTGCACTCCGATGCCCGGGATATCGGTGACGATGGGCTGCAATAACGCGACTTTCCACAGTTGCATCTGGGGATCGTAAAGGTCGAGCCATAGTGGGCCGAAGAACTGCTTATCGACATAAAGTATCCGCTTGCCGTAACAGTAGCCGGAGGCCATCGCGGGGAGCTTGCGGAGGTCCAGGATGTACGAATCGCGCAACTCCCACTTGCCCCATGAAGGTGTGGGCCAGCCCAGCGGCATATCGTAGTTGTCGGGGAAAGCTGCGCCGGAAGACTTAATGTCCAACTCGGCGAGGATCTTACGGGTGCCGATCAAGTCCGCGCTGAAGTCGGGGATCTTACCATCGAAGCCGAAACGGCCGTCGTCGGCGGTCATCTCGGTGCCTGAGCTTGAACAGCGAGCACCGGCGGACATCCGTTGCGTCCGGCGCATCGACGGCACAAAGACGAACACGTCCTCCGGTTTGGTCAGGTCGGTGTACTCCATGGTCAAGGTTGTCGTGTAGCGGAGTTGTTCGGGCTCCTCGATCATGAACCAGGTAGTGTAGTACTTGCCTTCCGCGCCGGGGAACGTCGCGGGCGTGCCCGGATCGGTGTTGTAGGAGAGTTGGCGGGCGACCCATATTCCCTTTACGCAACTGACGTTGCCGAAGCCATCGAGGGTACAATTAAAGCCCGGATTGTCTGGAGTGTTCACGACGATGTGCGGGATGTAGCGGTACCAGAAGTCGGCCAGCAGTTTCCATCCGCGATGCGGCTCCACTGGGTCGGGAAACGGAATGCCGCCCTGATAGCCACTGATCGTGAACCCGCCGTCGGGCAACTGCTCGAGCTGGGTGCCTGGACTATATTTCTCGGTAGCAGCCAGATAGCCCGAAGGTAGTGGGTGGATAACAGTCGGGCCTACGGTCATCGATACGTCTGCAGGCATCTTCCATGGAGACTTACCCTCGAAAAGGGTGACCATCCCGTCCGGCATGAATTGCTGATACTGCTGCCAATTCGAGTTGGTTATAACCGTTCCGATGGGGATCGCCGAAGTATCCGATGCGGCGGCTGGCGCTATGGCAGGCACCGCTGGCGACGCGCTTGATCCCTGCGGAGCGGGAGGTACGGCAGGCGCCCAAGAATCGGAAGTTCCGGCGGCGAAGGCCGACGGTCCGGCGCTAATTCCAAGAACGATTAAAACGAACGAGACGAACAACAGACGAAAAAATGATCTCATCACAACCTTTTGAAGATGGTTAGTCAGAACAGGTGCAAGGCGAAGAAAGCGTTAGAGAAAACTCCTTATAAGGAGACGGATTCGGGATTCTTGGCCGGCTCAGAATGACAGAGGGCAGCGGCTCAGTCGCCATCCGGGACGTTTTTCGGCCAGGTCATAGGATGTTATCCGCCAATTCATAGTAAGACGCTCCCGGTTACCGGCGGGCGGGGATGACCGGCAGAGTAAGATGCGAAGCGAACCCCTGATCATGCATCACGGTCTGCAAGGCCGGGCGGGTTTCGGCGTCGGTGAACAGATCGTGCCCGGTATTCGGATTGCGATCGAAGCGCGGGAAGTTGCTCGAACTTACTTCCAGCCGGATGCGATGGCCCGCCTTGAACAGATTCGACGTTGACCACATGTCGATGTGGAACTCATAGACCTTGCCCGGCGTGATCAGGGAAGGGCTGGCCTGCGACTCGCGCACTCGCGCGCGGATGATGCCGTCGGTCAGGTTGCGCGCGAAGCCGCATGGTTCGACGTCAACCAGTTTTGCGGTGAAGTCGGTGTCGGGCGCGGATGAGGACGCATAGAGGGTCAGCGCCACCGGACCGGTGACTTCGAGATCCTCAGGCAACGGTGGGGTCGAGTAAACCAGCACGTCGGCGCGATGCTCGATTAAGGCCTGATCGAAAGCGCCGCCAGGGACGGAGTTGGCATAGCAGCAGAGGCCGCCGCCCCGGGTTTCCACCGGATTGAGCGGATTGTAGAGATAGGAGTCGGGCGGCTCGACGCCAGGCGATTCGGTCGAGAGTGCGCCGTCGCCATAGGCGCTATTGGCGCGGCCGCGGCTATGGAGATAGTAGCGGCGCCAGTCGGTGCCGGGCAGCGGCCATTCCTTTTCGTCGCGCCACTCCTTGAGGCCCATCACATAAACCTTGACGGGTGAACTGTCGGCGACGCGGTTCTGCTTGCCCTTGAGCCAGTAGTCGAAGAAGTCAAGTTGGGCGCCATCGAGGTCAGCCGAAGCTGCGCCGCCGCGAAAGCCCATATCGACCTGACCGACAAGGCTCGGTAATGGCAGCGCGTGATTCCACGGCCCCAGCATCAGGCGCTGGCTGCGCGAGGCGTCGGTAGCGCCGCGCGCCTTCATGCCGAGGTAGTTGCGAATCGTGCCGCCCTGAAAGATGTCGTACCACCCGCCGATATTGAACGCCGGGACGTTAATTTTCGCGTGCGACTCCTCGATGCAGAGCTTGCGCCAGTAGCTGTCGTAGTTGGGATGATCGAGCCAGTCGAAGAAATAGGGCGCGCCCTTGCGGAACAGTTCGAATTCCTTGAGCGGGAGGAAATCCATGCGGCTGCGCATGTTGTCGATCGACGACATCACGAGGTTGAGTTCCTTAGTCGCGTCGGGATTCTCGCGCTCGCGCATCAAGCGCGACAGGCCGATCGTGATCATCGGCCAGCTAACGTTGAAGAACAGCGAGAACGCGCCGCCCTGGTAGGTCCAGCCGTCGTGATAATCGCTCGCCGTGATACTCGGCACGAGGGCTTTCAGGCTGGGCGGATTCTGCGTCGCCGCGAGCCATTGCGTAGCGCCCATGTAAGACGCCCCGAACATCCCGACCTTGCCGTCGGCCCACGGCTGTTTGGCGAGATACTCGATCGTGTCGTAGCCGTCCTGCGCCTCGTCGGTAAAGCAGTTGAAGGTGCCTTCCGAGGTGAAACATCCGCGGCAATCGACGAAGACCACGTTGTAGCCGCGCTGAGCGGCGCGGATCGCGTCGAGGGTGAGCGCGGAGATCAGGGGGAAGGACTTGTCGTAAGGGGTGCGGTTAAGGAGGACGGGTAATTTTTCGGCACCGTCGGGGCGATAGAGGTCGCCGCGCAGGACGACGCCGTCGCGCATCGGGATATCGATATTCTTCTCGATGATGATCTTCGCACCCATCGGGGTTCTCCTTCGGCGTCAGAGGGATCGAGGACGACCCCGAGCCATTGAGGCTTGTAACCCGCGCCGCCGGGTTCTTACAAGAGAAGTTCGCGATTAAAGCGGAAGTGGGTGACTGGCGCTCGGGGCTCGCGGGTCCTATGATACGCGGGATAAGTTAAGGAGCGGGCGCCAGTAGCCTCGAAGGGCCTAGGGCGCAATCGCGATCGCGACGGAGAAAAACGGTTCAAGATGGCATCAGAACGGCAACGCGAAATCAAACGGCGGCGTAAGCGTCGGGAAAAACGGCTGAAGGCAATCACGCGCGAGGCGCGGACGCATAAGAAGAAGAAGCGCTAGCGCGACCGGCGAGCGGCTTCACTTCGAGCGCGATTTGATTTAGGATAAAACAGACTCGTTAAGTCATCTATTGGCTGCGTATCCCGATGCAGCTTTATGAATGGCGACGTCTGACGGTATTTAAAGAGCAAAATTTGAGACGTTTGGTCTTTGGAGGGAACGATGGCTATTCATCTTGGGAGCGAGGCTCCGGATTTCACGCAGGAATCCACTGAGGGCACGATCCATTTTCATCAATGGATTGGAGACGGCTGGGCGATCCTGTTCTCTCATCCGAAGGATTTTACCCCGGTGTGCACGACCGAACTGGGCCTGGTGGCGAAGCTGAAGCCGGAATTCGACAAGCGCCACGTGAAGGCGATCGCGGTGAGCGTTGACGATGTCGCGTCGCATAAGGGCTGGGTCAAGGATATCGAGGAGACGCAGCACACGCGGCTGAATTTCCCGATCCTTGGCGATGCGGACAAGAAGGTCGCGTCGCTGTACGACATGATTCATCCCGATATCAGCGACACCACCACGGTGCGCTCAGTGTTCGTGATCGATCCGAAGAAGAAAGTGCGCCTGATGATCACTTATCCGCAGAGTGCGGGCCGCAACTTCGACGAAATTCTGCGGGTCATCGATTCGCTGCAACTGACGGACAACCATTCGGTGGCTACGCCGGGGAACTGGAAGGACGGCGATGACGTGGTGATCGTGCCGTCTCTGAAAGATCCCGAAGTGATGAAACAGAAGTTCCCGAAGGGCTGGAAGGAAGTAAAGCCGTACCTGCGCATCACTCCGCAGCCGAACAAGTAGCACTGCCGCTTTGCAGAGCATAATGCCCGGTTCCAAGAAATGGAGTCGGGCATTTTCATTTTGGATGGAGAGAGAGTTGTCGAGGGATTCAGAACTTTAAGTTTCCTTCGGAGACTGAAACCAGTACCTGACGCACCTCGCAGACTCGTTAGCTCGGCTTGCAAGCTCGCCTGGTGACGAGGTTTCAGACTTCCCATTGGTAAAGACGGGGCTTCACCTACAGACCCGGCTTGCGTTGGGACGTGCGGAGCGCAATAAGAGAATAAGAAATGCGCGCACAACTTTCGGGCGCAACTAATATTGAATACGGCGGCACGGAACATGAGCCGTGACGCCGCTTCGTCAGGAGGATCTCCCGATGGGTCTGCCGAATGGAGTTCATCACCTCGCAATTTGCACCAAGGACATCAAGAGCCAGATCGAGTTCTACACGCAGGTCGTAGGGATGGACCTGGCTGCGCTCTACTGGATGCATGGGGTGGATCGCACCTTCCATGGCTTCGTGCGCATGGGCAACAGCTCGATCGCGTTCGTGCAATCACCTGAGATCGGCGAGATTCAGCCGGTGATCGGCGTGTCGCATCCGAGCTGGACGGCGGCGCCGGTGGCGGCGGGCGTAATGCAGCATCTGGCGCTCAACGTTGACAGCGAGGCCGACCTGCTGGCGATTCGCGACCGCGTGCGCAGCCACGGTCATTGGGTGATGGGGCCGCTCGATCATGGCTTCTGCAAGTCGATCTATCTGGCGGCGCCTGAGGGAGTCATGCTCGAATTCTCGACCTCGGAAGGCGTGCCGATCGACGCCGAGGCCTGGATCGACCCGGAGGTGGTGAAGCTCGCGGGGATCAGCCCGTCGGACCTGTATCGCTACAAGAATCCACCGGACTTCGAGTCGAGGGGCGGGGCGGTGAAGAATCCGGCGGTCGATCTGAAGCATCCGCCGATAAATTTCCCGCCGGGAAGCGAGAAGATTTACAGCATGACAGACGAGGAAGTGACGGCGCGGCTCAGCGAGACGACTCCGCCAGTGCAGCCGAAACATTAGGCGGTGGTGCGCGGCTCAGCGTTCGACAGAATCGAGCGAGGAGTCGTGCAGACCAATTTGACTTGGGAGGGTCCGCAATAAGCGCGCTGCTCTTTTGAGTTCTACTCGATAGAATCAATCGACTGAATAGATCACTAACTTGGTCATATCTAGGGTTGCGATCGGCGGATGGCCGTTGCAAAACTAGGCGGACCTTTCTGAGGTTTCACGAGGCTTGTAGATGGCACAACAATCGAAGCTGTTTCCGGTAACTACTGTCGGTTCGTGGACGCGGCCCGAATGGCTGATTCATGCGCTGCGCCGCCGCCAGAACGATGAAATCACCGCCGATGAATTCAATCGGATCGCGGATGACGCAGTGCTGGCCGCGATCAAGTATCAGGAAGATGCGGGTGTCGATATTGTCAGCGACGGCGAGACTCGCCGCGACAACTTCTACTCATTCGTGGTTGAGAAGCTCAGCGGGATGCGGCTGATGAAGCTCTCGCAACTGCTGGATTATATCAAGGATCGCGCGGGCTTCGAGGAGATTTTGCGGGGACTCGACGTGCCTGCCTTCGCGATCAAGAGCCCGATCGCAATTGACCGCGTGCGCGAGCGCGAGGAAGGTATCGCGCAGGACGAGGCGCAGTTCCTGCTGGCTCACACGACGCGGCAGACCAAGATGCCGATTCCGGGACCCTACCTATTGACGCGGTCGAGCTGGTTCGAAGGGCTGTCCGACAAGACCTATCCGTCGCGCGAGGATCTCGCCAAGGACATCGTGCGGATTCTGAGGCGCGAGGTGATCGCACTTAAGGAGATGGGAATCGACTTTATCCAGCTCGATGAACCCTCGATTTCCCAAGTGGTGTACGGCGACGAGGCCGAGCAAACGTTTATGTGCGCGGCACTTGGATCCCGCGCCGATCCGACTACTGAGCTTGAGTTCGCGGTGCGGCTGGTCAACGAAGTCGTGGACGGTATCGACGGGGTGAAGTTCGGCGTGCATGTCTGCCGCGGGAACTGGAGCCGCAAGGAAGACGTGCTGCTGAAGGGCAATTACGGGCCGCTGCTGCCGTGGCTGATGCGTATGAATGTCGATCAACTCGTGCTCGAGATGGCGACGCCGCGTGCCGGCGAGATCGAGGTCTTCAAGGAGTATCGCAACGAGAAGGAGATCGGCCTGGGGGTGGCGAATCCGCGCACCGATACGATCGAGGATCCGAAGCAGATCGTGAGCCGGGTCAAGGATGTGCTCAAGTATTTCGACCCCGAGAAGATTTATCTGAATCCCGATTGCGGCTTCGGTACGTTTGCCGAGCGCTGCGTGAACACCCCGGATATCGCGTATCGGAAGCTCCAGGCGATCTCCGAGGCGGCCGAGATTCTGCGCCGCGAGTACGCCTAGGCGGCGCATCTCGAGCGAAGTGCGACAATTCTCATGAATATCTTAAGGGTGAAAAATGGCTGAGAAAGAACTCAACGGACTGCGGGTTGATAAGATCAACTCGATTCTGGATTCGATGCGCGATGATCCCGAGGTGCTGAAGGCGGTCACCGGGCCATGGAAATCGCGCGTGGTGTGGCAGGGCGGCTTCAAGGCGAAAGCCTACATGCGTAAACATATAGTGGCGATGGACGAGCCCGATGGGCTCGACGCGAGCGATTCGGCGGCGAGCGCGCACGAGCAACTGCTGTCGGCGGTGGGGAGCTGCCTGACGGTCGGCTACGTGCTTAACGCGACCAAGCGCGGGGTGAAGGTCCACGATCTGGAAATCGCGCTCGAAGGCAATTTCGAGAATATCCTGAAATGGGCCGGCCACGCCCCCGAAGGGAATCCCGCTTATCCGTCGATCAAGGCGAAGTGTTTCGTGCGCGCCGATGCCGACGAGAAGGTTCTCCGCGAAATCTGGAAGGCTGCGGTCGATGGATCGCCGGTGACGCAGACCGTCGCCCGTCCGACGGAGATCATCACGGAGTTCGAAAAGGTCTAGCGGCAGCGGCGGCATCCGCGACGATCGAGTTTTGGAATCTGAGCAATTACGCGGTATTTCGGCCACGCCTGGCCGTATCAGGATTATGTAACGAATGGCGAAACTGGTTGATTCTGCGTGGCTGTCGGCGCGGCTCGAGTCGAAGGAAATTGTCGTGGTCGATCCGCGCCGCCCGATGAAGTACCTGTCGGGGCATCTGCCGGGTGCGATCAATATCCCGATGTATCAGGCGTTTGGCGCAGACGGCAAATTGCCCGGACCGGCTGCGCTGGCGGAATTTATCGGCGGTGCGGGTCTTGGCGACTCGATTACGCCGGTGCTGTACGACTCGCCCGAAGGGCAGAACGCCGCGATGCTGGCGTGGATCCTCGAGTTCCTGGGCCGCCGCGACGTCCTTATCCTCGACGACTACTACGAGAATTGGAAAGAGAGCGGTGGCGAAGTCCGCTATAAGCCAGTGGCAGCGCCGCCGGTGAAATTCACTGCGCACGAAAACCCGGCAATTCGGGTGACATCGAACCAGATTAGTGGCGAAACGGGACTCAAACTGGTCGATTTTCGCAGCCGTGAAGAGTTTAGCGGCGAAAAGGCAATCGGTGACGACTTGCCGGGGCATATCCCTGGTGCGGTGAATCTAGTGTGGCGCGAACTGGGGAGTCCGCCGGAACGAATCCTCGCCCCGCGGGAGAAAATCGCAAAGCTGTTCGCCGGCGCGGGTCTCAAGCCCGGCGATCGGGTGGTGGCGTACTGTCGCAGCGGACCGCGCGCGGCGCTCGGATACCTGGCGCTCAAAGACGCGGGCTACGACGTGAGGCTCTTTGACGGCTCTTTCGCGGAGTGGAGCCGCAGCGGACTGCCGGTCGAGAAAGACGAAAAGTCGTAAAACCTTGCCACTCTAGCAGAGCGCAGCGAGCTATCGACTATGCGCGGCGCTCATAAATAAGTTCCGCGACTTTTGGAAGACTAGGATACGCTCTCCGCCAGTGTCGGCTCGGCTCGCCGTCAGCGCCTTACTCACAATGGGAAGTCTGAAACCTTGATAAGGTTTCAGTCTCCGAAGGAACTCAAAGTTCTGCGCTCTTCAACGATTCGACGCTGCGTTGACAATTGGGGCGCCGGGAAGGAAGATCGTAGAACAATGGCTCGAATAACTGTTGAAGATTGTCTCGAAAACATTCCGAATCGTTTCGAACTGGTATTAGGAGCGGCTCGCCGCGCCAAACAACTGCTCAAAGGCGCCCGTCCGCTGGTCGAGTCGGAAAACAAGGAAGTGGTGACGGCGCTGCGCGAAATCGCCGCGCGCAAGGTCTCGGTCGTCGAACCCGAAAACAGGTAATATCGCGTCGGCGACAATCGTTCGCTGGTGATTCCAAAATCTGCCGTGGTCGCCATCCGCACTGGGTGGCACAAGCATGGAAAGCTCCCCGAGGGTAATCGCGGCCAACCGCTCTGAGTTCCGCAAGTGGCGCGAAAAACGGTAAAAGCACTAAAACCCCGCGGCCCAGTTGTGGCTGGCCGCAGCCGCCGGCATGAGGTCGCCGTGCCGATCGACGACGAGCCGATCGAGACGGAGGGCAGCGTGCTCGGCGAGGAATTGGCCGAGGACGCGGAGGCGGGCGCGGAAGCCGACGAGGCCGGCGCCGATGCGCTCACGCCGGTTGCGGGATTCGAGGATGACGGCCCGATTGCGCATGCGGGGGTCGAGATCGACGGTGACGGCCTCGGCGACCCTGATGAGGCACATCGGACGGCGATACCCGGAATTGACGGTCCGGCGCCCGATCGCAGCGTCGATGCCGACGGCGGATCGCTGGTCCCGTTCGATCCGCTCAGCCGCTACCTTGCCGAAATCCGGCGCTTTCCGCTGCTCTCTCGCGAAGACGAGACGGTAATCGCGAGGCGCTACGCCCAGCTCCAGGATCCCGACGACGCCTACCGTCTGGTCACCGCAAATCTGCGATTAGTCGTAAAAATTGCCAACGAATTCGCGCGTGCGACGCGCAACCTGCTCGACCTGATCCAGGAAGGCAATATCGGCCTGATGGAGGCGGTCAAGCATTTCAATCCCGAACTGGGGATCCGTTTTCCCTCGTACGCGGTGTGGTGGGTGCGCGCCTATCTTTATCGTTACCTGATCAACAACTGGCGGCTGGTGAAAATCGGTACGACCCAGGCTCAGCGGAAGCTCTTTTTCAATCTCCGCAAGGAGAGCGAGCGGCTTGAGGCGGAAGGCTTCAGCGCGCAGCCCAAGCTGCTCGCGCAGCGGATGGGAGTGAAGGAGAGCGAAGTCCGCGAGATGCAGGAACGCATGGCGCAGAGCGAGGTCTCGCTCGATCAACCGGCCAGCGCCGAGGACGACACCACGCTGATCGATGCGCTGCCGGACACCTCGTACAATCCCGAAGAAGCGGCGGCGCGCTCGCAGTGGCGGGAGTTCGCGCACGAGAAAGTCGAAGAGTTCGCAGGCACCCTCGAAGGCAAGGAACTGGAAATCTTCCGCAGCCGGTTGCTGTCCGAAGACCCGCCGACATTGCAGCAGGTAGGTGTGAAATTCGGTATCAGCCGCGAGCGCGTGCGGCAGATCGAGAGCCGCCTGAAACGGCGCTTCAAGGAGTTCCTGAACGTGGATGATATCGAGCAGGAACACTAGATAGGGGGATATTGGTTGAAGAGCGCAGAACTTCAAGTTCCTTCGGAGACTGAGACCAGTACCTGACGCACCTCGCAGACTCGTTAGCTCGACTCGCTGGCTCGCCTAGCGACAAGTTTCAGACTTCCCACAGTGAACAGCTGTGACAGGTCTTTCGACGGCTTTCGATGAGGCCCTTCGTGAGCGCTTAAAGCAAGGGCACGCAGGGAGACAAAGCAGGGGGCCGCAGCTAGCTAAGACGTGAGCCAGAGGCGGTGTAGTTTACGCGCTGAGGACCGCGCGAGATCCCTCACTTCGTTCAGGATGAATTCTCCTTTGATGACTTAACCCAATGGGAAGTCTGAAACTTGTCGCTAGGCGAGCCAGCGAGTCGAGCTAACGAGTCTGCGAGGTGCGTCAGGTACTGGTCTCAGTCTCCGAAGGAACTCAAAGTTCTGCGCTCTTCAACCCTATACATGAATTTGCGCGAAACTATCCAGATACACCGGCGGGTGGGCTTTCGCTTGTTTCGGGAATCGATCAGTATGAAACTGGAACGTCGATCTCCGCCCCGCCCTGTGCTGGTGGGAAACGCGCGGCGGCGGTTCCAACCGGAACGCAAGGAGTTGTGGCTTAAATGCCTGGTAATCGAAGGCTGGAAAGCTTTCTGGTAAACGGATCGGGATCGCGCAACGGCCCGGTGGATGATGGCAGCGCCTTTCCCGAGAGTTTTGTCGCAACCAAGCTGGCGGATGCGATCAATTGGGCGCGGAAATACTCGTTTTTCGCCTATCCGTTCGTCACCGCGTGCTGCGGAATGGAATACTTCTCGGTCGCCGGACCGCGTTACGATATAGATCGGTTCGGTGCGGCGCTGCCGCGCTTCACGCCGCGCCAGGCGGACCTGCTGTTCGTGGTCGGCACGATTACGCAGCGGCAGGCGCCGATTCTGCGCCGCGTCTATGAGCAGATGGCGGAGCCCAAGTGGGTCATCTCGTTCGGCGCGTGCACCAGTTCGGGTGGCCCGTACGACAACTACGCGGTGCTGCAGGGAATCGATCGGATCGTCCCCGTACATCTATATATTCCGGGATGTCCGCCACGGCCCGAGGCGGTGCTCGACGGTCTGATGAAGATCCAGCATCGGGTGCAGAACGAACGTCCTGGTCATGCGTGGCCGGGCCTGCAGGTTCACGGAAGCGGACGCAAACTTGAGTAGCCCCCAGAAGACCGTCAAGGTCACGGTCGATAATCGCGTAATCGAGGCGCCCGAAGGCGCGACTCTCTTGCAGGTGATGCTCGATGCGGAGATGGACATTCCGCATTACTGCTATCATCCGAAGCTCAGTATCGACGGGAGTTGCCGGCTGTGCCAGGTGAAAATCGAGGGCATGCCGAAGTTACAGATTTCGTGCAACACTCAGGTCCGCGACGGCATGGTGGTCAACACGCTCGACCCCGAAGTGCAAAGTACCCGAAAAGGCGTGCTGGAACTGCTGCTGCTGAATCATCCGCTGGATTGCCCCATTTGCGATAAGGCCGGCGAATGCTGGCTGCAGAATTTCGCGATGCGCTTTGGCAGCGGCCACGCGCGCACGATCGAGCCGCGGCGTAAGCATGGGAAGCGCCTCGATATCGGCGAGCAGATCCTGCTCGACCAGGAGCGTTGTATCCTGTGCCGGCGCTGCGTGCGCTTTTGCCGCGAGATCAGCAAGACCGGCGAGTTAGCGGTGTTCAATATTGGCGACCATTCGGTGCTCGATATCTACGACAAGCGCGTGGATAACGACTACTCGATGTGCGTCGCGGATGTGTGCCCGGTGGGGGCGCTGGAGACCAAGGATTTCCATCACAAGATGCGGGTGTGGTTTCTGGAGGAGACCGCCAGCGTGTGTCCGTCGTGCTCGAACGGCTGCAATATCATGATCTCGACGGCGCGCGAGAAAATCTGGCGGTTGATACCGCGGCGCAACGACGATGTTAACGACACCTGGATGTGCGATGCGGGCCGGCTCAATTACAAGTTCGTCGATGACCCGGAGCGGCTGCGCGCGCCGCTGGTCGCGAGTGCGGAAGGACTCGTCGCGACGGGCTGGCAGAGTGCGCTGGATCAGACTGCGTCCGCGATCGCAGATTTCGTCAAGCGCAACGGCGGCAAGGCCTTCGGCGCGATCGTTTCCCCTCATCTAACGAATGAAGAGAACTATCGCTTCGGCGAGTTGATTGGCGCGATCGGCGCGGAACGGGTCGCGATGGCGGTGCGTCACGGCAAGCATGACGATTTCCTGATCAAGGCCGAGAAGGCTGCCAACGCGCGCGGAGTGCGCGAACTCGGGCTGGTCAAGGGCGAAAACGACGGTTTGGACGAGTTGCTGCGAGCGTGCGAGGACGGCGAGATCAAGGCGCTGTACGTTTGCGGCGACGACCTCCTCGACGTGGTCGCGCTGGAGCGGCTCGAAGGAATCCTGGCGCGAATCGAACTGCTGATCGTTCAGGATTTGAAGCTGCGGCCGCAATTCGGGCGCGCCACAATCGTACTGCCGACGACGGCGTTTGCGGAAAAGGATGGCACCTTCACCAATCATGCGGGACGCGTGCAGCGGATTCAGCGCGCATTGGAGACGCCGCCCGGATGGGTTGCGGACGGCGAGATTTTCACTGCGATCTTGAACCTCGTAGGCTCTCGCGGCGATCGCTTCGAGCTTGGCGAAGTGTGGGCCGCGATGACGCGCGACGGCGGTGCGTTTGCCGGGCTGAAGCTCGACGAGATTGGGCCCAACGGCGCAGCGCTCGCGGCACCCGGCGGCCGTTAAGAATCACCTTCTCTTGACATTGCAGGTTTTGGAGGTCATTGCAGGATTGCGCCCTGAAAGCGAGCGGCATGGTCGATGGGCAAGCCGCGCCGAGCGTCGGGGGACGTTAGCAGATGGCCGCTAGCGATCGACGCGCGAAGCTATCGACGGATGACGAGCGCCTGGCGTTTTGCGTGAGCTAACCCGGGGAGAGGCTCAAATGGCGAACACACCGCAAAGCGAAATCGGCGGAATCAAGGCATACTTCGCGGCTCATCGCACGCTCGACGTCTATCCGACGGGCTTTCGCCGCTGGTGGATGCTCCTGCTGACGGTGATGGCGACGATCATCTCTTTCTACGAATTCGGTTTCTCCGCGTTGTTGCCGCTATGGCTGCCGACGCTGCATTTCACGCCCGAGCAATTCGGCTGGTTCCTGACCGGCGCGGTCTTCCTTTCGGGGTTCTCCGCGATGTACGGCGGACCGCTCGCCGACCGTCATGGGCGGGTAGTGGTGATCGACGCGTGTCTCGCCGCGATGATCATCCTGACGTTCTGCAATCTGCTGATGACCGGGTTCTGGTCGTTCGTGATCGTGCGCGGCCTGATGAACCTGGTGGCAGGATTGTCGTGGGGTGCGCTCGGGGGGCTGACGCGCGATATGTCGCCGCGGGTGAGCCGCGGCGCGGCGTTCGGATTGCTGACGCTCGGCGCGGTCGCGTGCCTGTGGCTGTGGAATGAAGTGCCGGCTTGGACGTTGCCGATCTTTCATACGTGGCAATCGCAGATTGTGATCATGGGCACGCTCGCAGTCGTGCTCTACAGCGTGGTGCTTTTTTGCTTGAAGGATCTCGCGCCGAACCTGCGCCTGATGGTGATGGACAGCGAGGCGGAAGGCTCGGCGTATGAATCGGGCGAGCCGGTGTCGCAGGTTCCGGGGACGGCGACGGCCGCGTTCAAGATGCTGCTCGGGCGCTGGGAATCGTGGGCGCTGGTGGTGGGGGCGGTCGCGTTCCTGACGACAGCGATCACGATTCAGACCTTCGGCCCGCTGATGTTCACCGAGGCCTATCATTATACGGCGGCGCAAGCGGCGGGCGCGGCGGCGAATTTCTGGCTGATCAATCTGATCATGCTGGTGCCCGCGGGCCTGTTTTCTGACTGGCTGCGCGTGCGCAAACCGATCACCGTGGTGCTGACAGGAGTCTCGCTGCTGTTGCTGCTGTGGTGGGTGCGGAATTTCTTTCCGGCGCTGTCGCCGTCGGCGCTGGGAGCGATCACGCTGATACTGGGCGCGACGCTGGCTTCGGCTTACATCCCATGGTGCGCGTTTTTCTCGGAATATCTTGAGGATCTTTCGCCCGCGCTGCAGGCTACAGGTTGGTCGTTTTTTCAGATGGTCTATCGCACCTGGATCGCTTTTTCAGGCCCGCTGCTGTTATGGGTCGCGGCGCATTACGGGTGGGACACTTGGATGTGGGCGATGGTCGGCGGCACGGCTATTTTTCTGGTGACGCAACTGGCGGTACGAGGTCATTGGCGGCCTGCCACCTCGGCGGCGCCGGTTACAGGACAGGCGGCGCACGCGGCCGGCCGTTAACAAAGAAAAGTATGCGCAAGCGCATGAATCGCAATCCGGAGGGTTTACCGTCGCGGAATTCGCGCTAGACTGAGCCGGATGGCTGTTCAGGTTGTAAAGGTATTGCGCCCCGCGCAATCGATGTCGAGTGCGAATCCATGGCTCGCGCTCCTCACGGGGCTATGGGTTTCGACGCGGCATTTTTTCCGCAATCTCTTCCTCTTCGTACGAGGCCGGCAGGACTTCGCGATTCATTTCCCGGAGCAGCGGCTGGTACAGCCGCCGGCGCTGCGCGGCATGCCGGTGCTGGTGCAGATGGAGAACGGCAAGGAGCGCTGCGTCGCATGCGGCCTGTGCGAATGGGCGTGTCCGACGACCTGCATCACGATTTACCCGGCGGAGACCGCCGACGAAGTCGAGCGCTACCCGAAGATTTTCGATATCGATATGTCACGCTGCATGTTCTGCGGCCTGTGCGAGGAAGCCTGCCCCGAAGAGGCGATCGTGATGAGCCGGCAGATCGAGATCGCGAGCTACTCGCGCGCGGGATCGCTGTGGCATAAGGCGGACCTGCTGGTGCCCGTCAATCAACTCAAGACTCGAACCGATTACCTCCGCCGCCATTATGACCGCTGATAACAACGGCGAAACGCCATCCGCTCCGACGCTCTCGCCGTTATTGCAGATCGTGACCGATCGCCTGGGCGCGCTGGTGATTGAACACAAGAGCGCGCTGGGCGACGATCGGATTCACGTCGCACGCGAGAACGTCGTCGAGGCCCTGCGTATCCTGCGCGACGATCCCGCACTCGCTTTCGACCTGCTGCTCGACGTCACGACGGTCGATTATCTCGGCCAGCCTGACGACTTCGAGACCAATCTCGAAGTTTGGGACAAGAACCGCAACGTGATGCGCCGGCAGCCGCAGCGTCGTCACGAACTGGTGTTGCCGCCGCGCGGGCCGAATCCGCGGTTTGCGGTGGTCTATCATTTGACGTCCACGACTCATCTGCACGTGATGCGCGTCAAATGCCGGGTGCCTGAGGACGACCCGGTGATATCGAGCGTGACCTCATTGTGGCCGGGGGCCAACTGGCTGGAACGCGAGACCTTCGACTTGTACGGAATCCGGTTCGAGGGGCACCCGGACCTGCGGCGCATCTATCTTTACGAAGAATTCATCGGGCACCCGCTGAGAAAAGATTACGCCAAACACGGCGAACAGCCGATTCAGGAATATGTCGGACCCGGAGCAAAAGAACCTCGTCGCCCCCACTAGTGGCAACGCCCGCGCGATGGAGGAACTGCATACGCCGCCGATGCGGCTGCAGTTCGGCCCGTCGCATCCTGCTACCCATGGCACGGTTAAGATTACGCTCGACCTCGAGGGCGAGCAGGTGGTGTGGTCCGACGTCGAGGTCGGCTACCTGCATCGCGGCTTCGAGAAAGAGTGCGAGACCGGCTACTACTATCAGAACATTCCGTACACGGATCGGCTGAACTACAGCTCGCCGATCCTCAACAACGTCGGCTACTGCATGGCGGTCGAGAAGCTGTTCTCGATCGTGACACCGCCGCGCTGCGATTACCTTCGCGTGATTGGCGGCGAACTCTCGCGGCTGGCAGATCACATGATGTGCGTTGGCGCATCCGCGATGGAGCTGGCGGCGTTCACGCCGATGCTCTATCTGATCGAGGCGCGCGAGCTGATGCTCGATCTGACCGACGCGCTTTGCGGCGCGCGCGTGACCACGAACTTCGTGCGCATCGGTGGTGTTTCAGCGGACATGCCGGAAGGCTTTGCCCAGTTCGCGCGCGAGCGCCTCGACAAGGCGATGACGCTGGTCGAAGACGCGAACAAATTGCTGACGGAAAATCCGGTGTTCCGCCGCCGTATGGAAGGCACCGGATATCTTTCGCCAAAGGAACTCGTGGCGTGGGGTGTAACCGGTCCAATGTTGCGTGCGGGTGGCGTGGCCTACGATATCCGCCGGGTGCATCCATATCTCGCCTATGGCGACCTCGATTTCGAGGTTCCGATCGGAGAGCATAGCGACAATTTCGATCGCTACCTGGTGCGCATGGCCGAAATTCCACAGTGCCGCAGCATCATCCTTCAGTGCTTTGAGAAGATGCCCGAGGGTCCGGTCGATGCCAACGATCCGCGCGTGCGCTGGCCCGGCAAGGGCCGCGTGTTCAACCGCATGGAAGAGCTGATCGATCAGTTCAAGCTCGTCACCGAGGGCGGCATGGCGCCGGTCGGCGAGGTCTATCATGCGGTGGAAGCGGCTAACGGCGAATTGGGCTTCTACATCGTGAGCGATGGCACCGGCAAACCCTGGAAGTGCCGCTGCCGCGCGCCCAGCTTTTCCAACATATCCCCGCTCTCGAAGATGATAACCGGAGGGCAGCTTGCTGATGTGGTGCCGACCTTCGGAATGATCAACATGATCGGCGGCGAATGCGATCGGTGACCTGATGCTATTGTCGGCTGAGACTCACGAGAAAATTCGTGCGGAGATCGCACATTATCCGAACGCACGCGGCGCCTTGCTCTATGCGCTGCACGCGGCGCGCGATGATGCCGGAGCGCTCGGCCGGGAAATCTTCGCCGAAGTGGGGGTACATTTCGGCATGCGCGCGGGCGAGGTCGCGGAAGTCGCATCGTTCTACTCACTTTACAACCAGCCTAAGGCCGAGGCTGCGATCCAGGTCTGCGTGGGACTGCCGTGCTGCCTCAATGGCGCGCGCGGGCTGGTGCGCGAGGCGGAGAAAACACTCGGCACGAAGTCCGGTACCGCGACCGGCGACGGCCGCTTCGCGATCGTGGAAGTGGAATGCCTCGGATCGTGCGGCACCGCACCGGTTATCCAGGTCAATCGCAATTCTTACGTTGAGCGCGCGACGCCCGACTATCTCGCCTCGATGCTGACTTCGCCGCAGGCCGCGATCGGTGCGCGTCCGCCGACGCCCATGAATTCGCAGATCCCCGAAGGAGTCGAAGGCTACTTGTTGCCACCCAACGGACAGGTGCGGCTGACGCTGGAAGAATACAAACAGTCGGGCGGTTATCAGGCGATAGTCAAAGCGGGCGAGATGGAACCGAAAGCCATCGCTGCAGTGGTCAAGGACGCGGGGCTGCGCGGACGCGGTGGCGCCGGCTTCGCGACGGGGCTCAAGTGGACGTTCATGCCACCTCCGGATGGCGGTCCGCGCTATCTTGCCGTCAACGCCGATGAAAGCGAGCCGGGCACCTTCAAAGACCGGCAGATCATGGAGCGCAATCCGCACCTGCCCGTCGAGGGCATCATGATCGCCGCGATGGCGATTCAGGCCAACGCCGCATTCATCTATATCCGCGGCGAGTACGTCGAGGCCTATCGGATCATGCGCGACGCCATCGCCGAGGCCTACGCCGCTGGCATCCTGGGCGAGAATGCGCTCGGCTTCAACCGCCGCTTCGACATGCATATCCAGCCCGGCGCGGGAGCGTACATCTGCGGCGAAGAGAGCGGGATGCTCGAATCGATGGAGGGCAAAAAAGGCCAACCGCGAAAACGGCCGCCATTTCCGGCGGTGCGGGGCCTGTGGCAGCGCCCGACCACGGTTGACAACATAGAGACCTGCTCGCAGGTGCCCGTGATTATCATGCGCGGCGCCGATTGGTTCAAAAGCATCGGCATGCCGAACAGTTCCGGCAACACGCTCTTCGGCGTCAGCGGACAGGTGAAGACGCCCGGTATTTTCGAGATGCCGCTGGGCGTCAAGATGCGTGATCTGATCTACAAATATGGCGGCGGTCTCGAAGAGGGCCGCAGCGTCAAGGCAGTCATACCGGGGGGGCTCTCGATGCCCGTGTTGCGCGGCGATCAAATCGATGTCGCGGTCGATCACGAGTCGCTCAAGACCGTCAACTCGCTGCTCGGCACCGCCGGCGCGATCATCATGGACGATCGATCCTGCATGGTGCGTGCGGCACTGGCAGTGGCGCGTTTCTTCGAGCACGAATCATGCGGTCAGTGCACGCAGTGTCGCGAAGGCACCGGATGGACCTACCGCACGCTGAAGCGAATCGAAGCGGGGGAGGGGCGTGCGCAGGATCTCGATACCCTCGCCGATACTTTCAACTTCATGGACGGGAAATGTATCTGCGCGCTGGCCGATGGAGCCTCTTGGGCGTCGCGCGCTTTTCTGAAGCAGTTTCGCGCCGACTATGAGGCCCACGTCGAGGCGAAGAAATGCCCGTTTCCGGAGAGTTTCGAAGTATGAGTTCGCGCGTTACCCGCAATAAAGTTGTCGCGATGCTGGGCACGCCGGATCGCACCGCCGGCAGCCTCAATAGTCCGGTCGAACTGGAAGAGTTCGGGTTTATCTACAACGAAAAATGGACCTACGAGCACCTCGCGAGCGATCCCGCGGGCGTGCCGCAGCGCGCGATTTATTGGCATCGGTATGACTTCGTCACGACGATGATCCGCGGAGCGGCAAACGAGGAATGGCGTCCCGACGCCACGCTGGCGGCCGCCGTCGCCGGGGAAAACGATCGGCTTCAACCAATCGACGATCACCATCAAGCGATCACGCCATCGGGGCTGTACGAAGGCGCGTCAGAGGTGAAGGACGCAACCGATCTCGGCGGCTACATCATGGGGCAGAAGCCTTAGCGCAATGAACTAGCGCGGCGAACCGATAGCGCTGCGTAACGCCGCACTCGCCTCCGCAATCGCCACCCGCGATTTCTCCAACAAAGTGGGCATCCCGAAGAACCCGTGGGTCACGCCGTCATAGCGCTTGAAGACAGTCGCGACACCTTCTTCGCGCAAGCGCGCCGCAAAGGCCTCGCCCTCATCACGCAAAGGATCATACTCGGCTGTCATAACAAATGCCGGTGGCAGGCCTGCGAGTGACTTCGCGCGATCCGGACATGCATAGGGATTGGCGGCGTCGGCATCGCTCGCGAGGTAATGACCCCAGAACCAATCCATATCGGCGCGCGACAGGATGTACCCGTCCTCGGCAAACTGGCGCTGCGACGGAGTATCCAGTTCGCGGCGCGTCGCAGGGTAAACGAGCAACTGGAAAGCTATTTTCGGCGTACCGCGATCGCGCGCCATCAACGCGGCAGTCGCCGCCAGGGTGCCGCCGGCGCTGGTACCGCCGACAGCGATTCGCGATGCGTCGCAGTTCAGTTCCGGCGCGTTATCTGCTACCCACTTCGTCGCCGCGTGACAGTCTTCCGGTCCCGCGGGGAACTTATGCTCCGGCGCTAGACGGTAATCGACCGAAACGGTTATGCATCCTGCAGCGTTGGTGATCATCCGGCAGGGCTGGTCGGTCATGTCGAGGCTGCCGAGGACCCATCCCCCGCCGTGGAAATAGACCAGAGCGCCGAACGGTCCGCTGCCGCCCGGCGTGTAGATCCGAATAGGGATTTCGCCATTTGGTCCCGGAATCGACCGATTCTCGACGCCGGCCACCGGCACCGGATCGCCACCGGCGGTGCGGCGCGCCATCTGTTCGCGCGCGGCTTGCGGCGTCAAGGTGTGGAACGCGGCGATCTTCGCCGCCGCCATCTG
>Ga0302324_100007263_pt1 | contig 23631 bp, 28 predicted proteins | sample Palsa_T0_1_FD_201949 | JGI IMG/M metagenome (GOLD analysis project Ga0302324, IMG submission 201949) | Peat permafrost microbial communities from Stordalen Mire near Abisko, Sweden - Palsa_T0_1 | ecosystem: Environmental > Terrestrial > Soil > Palsa > Peat permafrost | place: Sweden: Abisko... | reverse complement strand
TTTTTCACGGGGGTGTCTAGTGCCGGATGTTGATCAGGTGTGCGGCCGCTCCGATGAACAGGGCGGCCGGCCAAAGAATCAATTGGGCGGCGAGCGTCCCGATCACTGCGGTGAGGCCGAGATAGGCCACCATCGTCTTGACGTCGTGCAGCGTGCGCTCGCCCTTGACCGCCTTGTCGACGATCAGCGCCGACGTCGGGTCGACGATCAGCGTGAAGGCGATCGTCGCGACCCCGTTGACCAGGCCCGAAGCCGAGAGCGCCGTGCGCGCGACGTCCGGCTGGATGACGCTCGCCAGGTACGACGCCACCACGCCGGCCGCGTAGACGCCGGTCACGACGACGTTGCCGATCAGGAGCTTGGCCGGAACTTCGCGCAGCGAGAAGCGTGCGAACAGGTTCAGCGGCGGAAACCGAAGCGTTCGCAGAACGTCGCCCATCACCCGCGGATCGAACCCGCGCATCAACGCGTGCGGCAGCGAGCCGCGGCGCTCGAACGCTCCCACCGCACGCACGAACATGTACGTGAACGTCGGCAACAACGCAGCGCCTACGAACGACCCGATCGTCGCGGCCAGAATGACGGCGCGCATCTGCCAGGTGTACTGCGCCACTTCGGCACTTGCGAGCGCCGGCACGCGGACGGCCTTGCCGGCAGCATCGGAGATCGAACCGATCATCGGTGCGTAGAACATGTTGGCGAACCGGCTGGCCGTTACGAACAGGTTGAAGAGCGAGATCGACGTCCCCACCCGCCCCGTCGTCACGCCCGCCAGGCGTGCGGCGTAGGCACCGATCTGCAGCGCGTTCAGGATCGCGTTGAGCAGGATCGCGAGCACGAGTTGATAGGACCAGAACGCTCCGATCCCGGCGACCGATTCGTGCGCGATCTCGGTCGCCTACGCCGCGCTCTGCTGCAACCGGACGGCGCTTTCATCGACCGGTCCCAACACGCACAGGCCAAGGCGCTCCGGCACGAACAGCTCGCGCGCGAGATCCAGCACCGCTTCGAAGCGGACCGCGTCCACCTGTTCCTCGATCTCCTCGATGCTCATCTGGCGCGCCAGGTTGAACTCACTTCGGCCCAAGCGGATCATGCGGCTCGAACTGGCCTCGAGCGAAAGCGTGAGGCTGCCCTTGATGTGTTCCTTCGCCAGGTTGATCTCGGCTTCGGTCGGGCCCGCGTCGGCCATTCGCGCCAGCTCCTCGACCACGACGTCGATGCATTCTTGCACGCTCGCTGGCGACGTGCCCGCGGAAACGCCGAACAAGCCCGCATTGCGATAACCCTGTTGGAAGGAGTACACGCTGTACGCCAACCCGCGCTTTTCGCGGACTTCTTGGAACAAACGGCTCGACATTCCGCCACCCAGGATCGTGTCGAGCACCGAGAGCGCGAAGCGCCGGTCGTCGCAGACGGACAGACCTTGCGTGCCCAGAACCACGTAGGCTTGTTCGGTGTCCTTGGTCCGCACGATGCGCGCCGGCGTTAGGGCCGGGTGCTCGGGGACGGGCGGGTCGGCGTGACCCGCGTAACCCGCGAAGGCCCGCTCGACCAGCGCCACGATCGCGTCGTGCTCGACGTTGCCGGCCGCAGCGAACACGACCGAGTTCGGCGTGTACCGCGCGCGCAGGTGGCGCTGCAAATCGTCGCTCGTAAGCGCCGAAACCGTTTCCGCGTAGCCGATCGTCGGCTCGCCCAGGTTCGAGCCGCGCCACATCGTCTGCGTGAACAGATCGTGGATCATCTCGTCCGGGGAGTCGTCGTACATGCGGATCTCTTCCAGGACCACTTTTTGCTCTTTGGCCAGCTCTGCCGGGGCGAGCGTCGAGTGCAGGAACATATCGGCCAGAACGTCGATCGCGAGCGGGACGTGATGGTCGATGACCTTCGCGTAGTAGCAGGTCGCTTCTTTATCGGTGAAGGCGTTCAGGTTGCCGCCGACCGCATCCATCGTCTCGGCGATCTCGCGCGCGCTGCGCGACTCGGTTCCTTTGAAGAGCATGTGCTCGACCAGGTGCGAGATGCCGCGCTGCTCCCGCCGTTCGGCAGCACTGCCGACGTCGGCCCAGATGCCGAGCGAGGCCGAGCGGACGTGTGCCATCGCCTCGGTGATAACGCGAACCCCATTCGCGAGGGTGGACTTCCGGTACAACGACGACTCCAGTCGGGAAAACGCGGGACCTATTACGATTGCCCTTCCCCCGCCCGAGCCCCTTGCCGGGCGGCCCGCGGCGCGGCGCGGGCCGGCACGGCCGCCCTCGCCCCGAGTGCCCGGCGCCACTGCGGGTCCCAGTACACGTCGTCCCCCCGCTGCAGCCGCGCCGCATAGGTCGCCCCCTCGCTACGCAGAATCGTCGCGCCGTAGACGATGCGATCGACCGGCCGCAAGTACTCGCCAGCGACGGGCAACTGCTTGACGTAGGGCAGTGGAACGGTCGCCCAGACGTCGACTTCCTCGACGTCGCTCGCGGCGAAGGTCTGCTCGACCAGCGCCACGACCTCCGCCGTAAAGGCGGCCGGATCGAGCGCGCGGTGAAACTTCACCCCCGAGATGAGCAGCCCGGCGACGTGGTGCCGGGGGACGCCGTCGACCCGAATCTTCAGTACTTGGGCGGGCCACGGTGTCCGCAGCAGCACGCGGCCCACGGCGATGGCGAGCGCCTTGCGATTACCTTCGGCGCGCTCGGCGGCGTCGAGGCCAGCCAAACTGTTGAGCGCGAATGCGATCGCCGCAGCGCCCAGCAACACTCAGTAGCTCTGCGCGAAATAGGCGCGCAGCGTCGCGGGTTCGCCGCAGGCCACGCAGGTCGTCGCCGGACCTTCGAGCGGGCGCGTAATGCGGGTCGCGGCGCTCGTCTCGTCCTTCACCGCGGCCTCGCAGGCTGCCAGGCCGCACCACGGGATGTCGATCATGCCGGCGCGCTCCCGGCACATCCGCAAGAACTCTTCGCGTTCGGCCGGCGCCGGCGTGTGCGCTTCGAGAAACGTGCGCGCCTGTGCGGCGAGGTTGGCTTGAATCTCGTCGAGCAAGGCCGCAATCCGGGCCGGAACCTCGGCCAGCGGCACGACGACCTTACCGCCCTCTTCACCCTTTTCTTTGTCGCGACGCACGAGCGTCACGACGCCGGCTTCGAGGTCCTTCGCGCCCAGTTCGAGCCGCAGCGGCACGCCGCGCATTTCCCAATCTGCGAACTTGTTGCCCGGGCGCAGATCGCGCTCGTCGAGCTTGACGCGCAGCCCGGCCGCTTTCAACCGCGCGAACAGCGCGCGCGCTGCCGCCACGACGTCCTCGCTGCCGGCGCGGACGATCGGCACGATCACGGCTTGCAGCGGCGCCATTGCGGGCGGAAAGCGCAGGCCGCGATCGTCGCCGTGAACCATGATCAGCGCCCCGAGCATCCGCCACGACATGCCCCACGACGTCGTCCAGGCGTGCCGCACGGTTTGGTCTTCGGCCGCGAACGTGATGTCGTAGGTCTTGGAAAAGTTCTGTCCCAGTTCGTGCGAGGTGCCGGCCTGTAACGCTCGCCCGTCCGGCATCAGCGCTTCGATCGAGTAGGTGTGGGTCGCGCCGGCGAAACGCTCGCTTTGGGACTTCTCGCCCTTGTAGACGGGAACGGCCGCGACATCCTCGGCGACTTCCCGGTAGACTTCGAGCATGCGCTGCACTTCCTGCGCGGCCTCGTCCTCGGTCGCATGCGCGGTATGGCCTTCCTGCCACAGGAACTCGAGGGTTCGCAAGAACGGGCGGGTGCGTTTTTCCCAGCGCATGACGTTGGCCCATTGGTTGATGAGCAGCGGCAGATCGCGATACGACTGGATCCACTCGGCGTACATCACGCCGATCACGACCTCGGAGGTAGGCCGGATCGCCAGGCGTTCGGTGAGCGTCTCGTTGCCGCCCTGAGTCACCCAAGCGACTTCGGGAGCGAAGCCTTCGACGTGCTCGGCTTCGCGCATGAACAGACTCTCGGGGATCAGCAGCGGAAAGTACGCGTTCTCGTGACCCGTCGCTTTGAAGCGCGTGTCGAGCGCCTCGACCAGACGCTCCCAGAGCCCGAAGCCGTAGGGTCGCAGCACGACGCAGCCGCGCACCGGCGCGAGCGAAACCAACTCGGCCTTGTAGCAGACGGCTTGATACCACTCCGAAAGATCCCGCGCTTTGGGCGGGATCTCTTTGACCAGCGGCGTCTTTTCTACGTCGGTTTCGGGCATGGCAAGCCGTGCCAGTTCGAAACAAGCAGGCGAGGTCCTCGGAGGTAGCCATCGCGAAGGTCGCTGCGTGCCGAAATTGACGAGGATCTACACGCGCACGGGCGACGACGGGACGACGGGGCTCGTCGGTGGGCAGCGCGTCAAGAAGAATGCGCTGCGGATCGAGACGTACGGCACCGCCGACGAACTTTCCAGCGTGATCGGCCTCGCGCGCACCGCGCTGCAGGACGCGGCCCGCACGAGCGCCGCCGCAGCGGCGGCGGCGGCCGAACTCGATGCGTGGCTGGCGTGGACGCAAGACGTGCTCTTCAACCTCGGCAGCGATCTGGCGACCTTGCCCGGCGACCGTTGGGAGGGGATGCCGCTGATCGCGGCCTCCGATGCGACGGCGCTCGAGCGCGCGATCGATCGCTGCCAGCGCGATCTCGAACCGCTGGCGAATTTCATCCTGCCGGGCGGCTCGTATCCCGGTGCGTTCTTGCATCAAGCGCGCACGATCTCGCGCCGCGCCGAACGCTTGCTGGTCGCGCTCGCGGCCGAGGAGCCGATCTCGCCCGACGTCATGCGCTACGTCAATCGGCTTTCCGACGCACTCTTCGTGTGGTCGCGCTGGATCAATCACGCACTCGAGCGGCCCGAGTCCCTCTGGAACGCAAAAACCGCACCGCCCCAAGCGGAGCTTCCAACGCCGTAGGTCCGCGCGCACCGTTTGGCCAACGCCGCGCCGATGGTGCAGCCAGCCGCTCGTTCATCCTTCGTCGCCAAGCTGTTCGCCACGACCTCGATCGACGCGATGCGCGACGAGAAGCGCCCGGCGGTACTGCGCCGGGTGCTGCGGGCGCGCGATCTGATCGCAATTGGCCTGGGCTCGATGATCGGCGGGGGCATTTTTACGACGATCGGCCCGGGGGTGAAGCTAGCGGGCCCGGCGATCATCCTGGCCTTCGTGCTGGCGGGCCTGGCTTCGTTCTTCGCGGCGCTCTGTTATGCGGAACTCGGCGCGATGGTTCCGATCGCCGGCAGCGCATACACCTATGCCTACGCGACGCTGGGTCAGCTCGTCGCGTGGATCATCGGGTTCAGCCTGCTGTTCGAATACGGCGTCAGCGCGGCGCCGGTCGCGCAGCAATTCTCGGCGGCGTTTCAGAACGTGTTGCGCATGGCCGGCCTCGATCTACCCGCCTGGGCCCAGACGTCGCACTTCATCGCGCGCGGGGCGTGGTGGGATGTCAGCGGGTGGGACTTCGCACACTCACAATACGACGTGGTCGGCGCCACCTTCGTGCTGCTGCTCTCGGCGTTGCTGGCGATCGGCATCCGCGAAACGGCCATGACGAACAACACCTTCGTCGTGCTCAAGATCCTGGCGCTGGTCGTGTTCGTGATCGCGGCCATCCCGCTCTTTCACCCGCAAAACCTGGTGCCGTTCATTCCGCTCGGCTGGGGGTCGCTGACGCCCTTTTCGGGCGGCAACGGCAGCGGGATCATCCCAGCTGCGGCGCTGGTCTTCTTCAGCTACATCGGGTTCGACGCCGCGACCACGACCGCGGAAGAATGCCGTAACCCGCAGCGCGACGTCCCGGTAGGGGTGATCGGAGCGCTTTTGATCGGCACCGTCATCTACTGTGTCACCGCGGTCATGCTGGTCGGGGTCGTTCCCTGGCAGCACGTCGATCAAAACCAAGCCCTCGCCGCCGCGGTCGCGCCGCTGAAGAATCCGTTTGTGAACTGGGCGATCACGATCGGCGTGATGGCCGGAACGACCAGCGTGGCGCTGGCTTCGCTGCTCGGTCAGACCCGCATCTTCTACGTTATGGCGCGCGACAAGATGCTGCCGCCGGCCGTCTCCAAGGTGAACCCGCGCTTTAAGACGCCGGTTCTCATGACGATGCTGACCGGCGCCGGCGTCGCCGTCCTGACGTTGATCGTACCGCTCGACGTCCTGCTCGACCTGGTCAACATCGGAACGCTGTCCGCGTTTGCGATCGTGTGCGCGGGAGTGCTATACCTGCGTTACCGGCGTCCCGATCTACCGCGCGCGTTCCGCGTTCCGTTCGTGCCGCTTTTTCCGATCCTCGGGATCTTGTCCTCGGCGTTCCTTGCGATCTTCGGGCTGACGACGTTGACCTGGCAGCGCTTCATCATCTCGCTCTTGATCGGTCTGGTCATCTATTTCGCCTACGGCTTCCGTATGTCGCGGCCCGAACGCGAACCGATCGGCGTCACCGTCGAGGACTTCTAAGCGCAGACTGTTCCGGCCAAGCGCGAGCCCGATTGCCTCACAGGACATTCGCAGAAATCAGTCCGCCGTCACAGCTTATTCAAGAGCCGCTCACAGGCCGGCGGTAGAATCGTAGCAGCGGTATGGAAACCGACTCCTTCACGCTGGTCTTGACCAGGGGCACGCACGTTATCTGCGCCGAAGCCGCGGCGACGTTGACCGCCGCGCTCGATCGTGGTTTGCCGGCGTGTGAGATTCGGCTCGATCTCTCGGGAGGTCTCGACGCCGAGCGAACGGCGCTGGTCGCGACCGGTCACATCGTCGCGCTGACCCGCAATCCGCCGCGCCTGCCGGCCTGCGACGCGCAATCCGAAACCAACGTCACGGCGCTGCTCGCCGCGCGGGCGCGAAAACGCGGCTAGGCCGACTGCGCTCTTAGCGCCGCCGCATCGATCAACGCGAAGCTGCGCTCGGCGAGATTCCAGGCCGGCTGGGCCTTTGCTGCAAGGCTGCTTCCCTCGTAGTGCTCGCGGAGGTATATCTCGCGCAGGCGCTGGCCAAGCCCAGCGCCGGAGATGTCGCTAGCGCGACAGAACCCGCAGACGGCGAAGACCAGCCGATCGCACAGGAACTCGCGCAGGTCGCCGTCGCAGCCGGCGAGGATCTCGTCGAGCTGCTCGAGCGGCAGCGGCAGCGTCGGTTCCAGCTGCGAATCCCAGATCAGGCGCCGCAGTTCGTCGCGCCAGCCCGCGCCTTCCGCACCTAGCGCATAGAAAGGGTGCAGCGGACCGGACTCCTCGGAACCGGCTGGCGCCGCCGCTGCCCGCACCGCTGCGGCGAGCCCGGGGTCCTGTGCATCGAGCCAGCGCAGCTTGGCGGCATCCGAGCCGTGAACGTCGATCGGCGGCACGTTGCAGAACGCGCACGTCTCAGCTGCTCGCGCGCGGACGACCGCGGCCGGGCTGAATTCCAAGCCGTACATCGCCACGTCCGAGTGTTCGGGGAACATGAGACCCAGCTCGTTCGCAGATGCGGCCAGGCGCCCTCGCGAACGTGCGTTTGGGACTCTCGATGATCTGGATCTACGGCGTTGCGGTGACGCCCTCGGCCGAGGGATCGTCCGGACCAGAGGTCAGGACGTCGATTTGCGCGTGCGCGGTGTCGTAGCGCACGTGCGTCTTGAACGCGCTCGCGATCACCTGCAGCGGGACCATCGTGCGGCCGCGAACGCTGAACGGTGCCGTCCGCAGAACGAGTTTCTTGCCGTTGAGCGTTGCATAGCGATCGCCGACGTGCAGACGCATCGTGTCGCCGGCGCGGATCAATTCGATCAGGCCGGTCTTCGGGTCGTAGTTCGTGTCCGCGCCTAAGCGCTCGGCGATCACGCGCAACGGCACGTAGGCCGTCTTGGCCGTCGTCACCGGCGGCACGTCGGACAGCATCCGCTCGCCGTCAACGCGCAGCGCAGCGGGGTGCGCCAGGGAAATTAGCGCAGCCGAGAGCGCGGCGATCCCAGCCGTCGCAGCGACGGTCTTGCGCTTGGGCGGGATCGGGAGGCCGGCCGCCCGCAGGTTACGTGGCCGGGGCGAGATCTTTTCCATGCGCCGTCTCGTGAATGAAATCGGGGTACAGATCCACGATCACTTTTTCGATCTCCACGCGCAGCGCGCCCAGGAGTTCGGCCTCGGGGAAGGTCCCGACCAGCTCGCCCTTGCGATAAATCGCGCCCTTGCCCTTGCCGCCTGCGACGCCGACATCGGCCATCTTGCTCTCGCCCGGGCCGTTGACGACGCAGCCCATGACCGCGACTTTGACGGGCGCTTGGTACTGCTTGGCGATCGTCTCGACCGAGCGAGCTAAATCGACGACCTCGATTTCGGCGCGGCCGCACGACGGGCAGGCCGTGATGTCGAAGCCCTTCTCGCGAATCTGCAGGGCCTTGAGGATGCCCCAACAGACGGGAACTTCTTCGATCGGGTCGGCCGCAAGCGAGCAGCGCAGCGTGTCGCCGATCCCTTCCCACAGCAGGATGCCCATACCGATCGAGGACTTGATCGTACCTTCGCGCGGGAGCCCGGCTTCGGTGATCCCCAGGTGCAGCGCGTAGGGCGTCTTGCGCTCGGCCAGCATCTTGTCGGCCAAGCGGTAGGCATACACCGTGGTCGGTACGTCGTGCGCTTTCAGCGAGATCACGATGTCGGTATGCCCCATGTCCTCGAGGATCTCGACGTGGCGAAGGGCGGAACGCACCATCGCCTCGGGCGAGTGGCCGAACTGCTTCTCCAAGTCGTGCGCGAGCGAGCCCATGTTGACGCCGATGCGGATCGGCGTACCCATCTCCTTGGCGAGCTGGACGACCTCGCGGGTCTTCTTGGGATCGGTGATGTTGCCGGGATTGAGGCGGAGTTTTGCGACTCCCGCCTCGAGCGCGGCCAGCGCCATCTTGTGATCGAAGTGAATGTCCGCCACGATCGGGACGGGCGAGCGCGCGACGATTCCGGGCATGCCCGCGGCGTCCGGCGCGTCCTTCACCGTGACGCGCACGACTTCGCAGCCGGCGGCCGCCAGCCCGTAGATTTGCTCGAGCGTCTTGTCGACGTCGGCCGTGTCGGTCGTGGTCATCGACTGCACGACGACCGGATGATCTCCACCGAGCCAGACCTTTTTCGCTCCGCTCGACCACTTCGATTTGTTCTCGAGTAAAACGGGCTTGGACTCACGCCGCAGGCGAATCATTCGTGTCTCACCACTAGAAAATGCCTTTGCCGCTGACGATGTTCAGGATGTCGTGATAGGCGACGAATACCATCAGCACCATCAGGACGGCGAAGCCCGTCACGTGGACGAGCGCTTCTTTTTCGGGGTCCACCGGACGGCCCCGCAGCATCTCCGCCAAAATGAACATCGCGCGTCCGCCGTCGAGCGCGGGGAACGGCAGCAGGTTCAGGATGCCGAGCGCGATCGAAATCGCGGCGGCAAGCGAGAGATAGGGCGCCCAACCCAGGTCTTGTGTCTCCGAGGCCGCGCGTTCCATGCCGATGACGCCGGAAAGGTTCGCGGCGTGCTCGACCGGGTTCATGAACAACTGCGCGACACCGGTCACTTGCGCGGTCGTCTGGTCGGCGAACTCGACCCACGCGATCGGAAACGCTTGCAGAATACCGACCCGCTGGAACTGCGGAATACGCAGGAAGCCGATCCGCCCGATCGTCTTGCCCTCGAGCTTGTCGGCGCGCGGCGTGACCACGACCGACATCAAACTTCCGTGACGCATGAAGCCGATCCGCAGCGGAACGCCGGCAGACGACTGAATCTTCTTCAACAGCACGTTGCCGTCGGTTATCGGCGCACCGTCGATCGTAACGATCCTGTCACCGACCGCAAGCCCGGCTTTCGCGCCGGGCGAGCCCTCCTGCAGCGGGCCGATGACGGTGCTGAACGTCGTCGAAGCGACGCCGAAGGTCAGCGCCGCGAACAGCAGGATGACGAAGGCGAGGATAAAGTTGGCGACCGGTCCCGCCACCACGATCGAGAGCCGCTGCAGCGGTGTCTTGGCCTGAAAGTTGTCGCTCGGGCCGCCCCGCGCTAGCGTGCGCTCGTGCACGGCAGCGAGCCCGCTGCCGACCGAGGGGCGCTCCAAAACCGCGACCCCGCCGGCGGCCTGCGCGGTCGCGGCGACGTCCTCGCGCCCTTCGCGAAACTGGCGTTGCTGCTCGGCCTCGCTCGTCTTACCGTCCTCGCCCTGCATCGCGCAGTAACCGCCGATCGGCAGCAGGTTGATGCGATAGTTCGTGCCGCTGCGGGGCGACGTCCATTTCAGCAGCGTGGGTCCGAATCCGACCGCAAAGTCGTTGACCCGCACGCCGTTGAGGCGGGCAAGCAAAAAGTGGCCGCTCTCGTGCAGTACGACCAAGACCGAGAGCATCAGCAGGAAGACCAGAACCTTCTCGAGCCCGTCGAGCGCGGGCAGTGAGAGGGCGAGAAGTTGCGAGACGGGTAGCATATTCCCCATTATTTCGCCGGAGTGGCCAAACGAGCCTCGACTGCGGCCTTTGCGAGCGCTCGCGCCCGGGTATCGGCGGCCCGCACCGAGGCCAAGCTGAGCGGTTCGTCCGGCGTTCCCGCCAGGGCCGCCGAAACGACCTGCGGGATGGTTCCGAAACGGATCTCTCCCCGTACAAACGCCGCGACCGCGATTTCGTTTGCGGCCGAGAGGGCGGCCGGTACCGTTCCCCCCCGGCGCAAGGCTTCGTAGGCCAGGGCTAAGCACGGAAAGCGCTCCAGATCAGGGCGCTCGAAGGCCAGCGTCGCTGGGGACCCGGAGGCTCCCAGCGCCTCGAGCGAGCCGATCCGATCCACTCCCGGCAGCCGGTCGGGATAGGCAAGCGCGTACCCGATCGGCAGCCGCATGTCGGGCGGGGCGAGCTGCGCCTTGACGTTACCGTCGCTGAAGACGACGAACCCATGGGCGACCGAGGTGCGATGCACGAGCACGTCGATACGGTCCGCCGGAATCCCGAACAGGCGGCTCGCCTCGATGACCTCCAGCCCCTTGTTCATCAGCGAAGCCGAATCGACGGTATTCTTCGTGCCCATTTGCCAGGTTGGATGGCGCAGCGCGTCGGTCAGGGACGCGCTGGCGATCGCCTCCTTTTCCCAGGTCCAAAACGGACCGCCCGAAGCCGTCAGGATCAGCGAGCCGATCCGCTCGGCCGGCTCGCCGACCAGGCACTGGAAGAGCGCGGAGTGCTCGGAATCGACCGGGATGATCTCGGCGCCGCTGCGTTTGGCGGCCGCGACGAACAGCTCGCCCGCGGCTACGATCAGCTCTTTGTTCGCAACCGCGATACGGATGCCGCGCTCGACGGCCGCGAAGACCGCATCGAACGAAACGGCCCCGTCCGTGGCCGCGAGGACGACCTCGGCGCCGCTCTCCGCGGCCACCGCGAGCAGCCCGGCCGCGCCGCACTCCACCCGCGTACCGGTCGGCAGCGCCGTCCGCAAGCCGGCGACGTCAGCTTCGTTCGCGCACGAAACCACGGCCGGGAGCAAACGCCGGGCCTGCTCCGCCAGCTCCGCGATGCGATTGCCCGCGGCCAGCGCAACGACCCGGAAGCGATCGGGGTGGCGCGCGATGACGTCCAGCGCTTGCGTTCCGATCGAACCCGTCGACCCGAGAATCGCGACGTTCTTCCGCATCAGTGCGGAATGTGGCCCGTCAGGTACAGCGCCGCGTAGAATGCGATGCCGCCGAAGATGTACGAATCGAAGCGGTCGAGGATACCGCCGTGCCCGGCAAGGATGCTGCCCGCGTCCTTGACGCGCGCATCGCGCTTGATGGCCGATTCGACGATGTCGCCGGCCTGCGCCGCGATGCTGGTCAGCGCCCCGATCAGGAGGCCGTCCCACCAGGCGATGTGCATCGACGGAATAAGCGCGAACGAGGCTCCGACGGCGCTCGTGGCGAGCAGCCCGCCAATCGCGCCCTCCCAGGTCTTCTTGGGCGAAATCGGCGTGAGCGGCGTGCGCCCGATCGTCGAACCGACCAGCATCGCGAAGATGTCGGTCGTGGCGATCGCGACGATGCTCGCGATCGTGTAGACGGTACCGACGTCCGGCAGCCGGCGCAGCGCGAGAAAGTACGAACCGAGCCACCCGATGTAGAGCACGCCGAAGACGGTGAACGCGCTGCGCGCGAAGTAGCCTTGGCGTTCGCCGGCCAACGAAAAACCGAGCGAAGCGATCACGGTGAATCCGAGCAGCGTCTTCTCGTACGAGTGCTGCAGGCCCATGGCAGCGAGCACGATGTACGTCGCGACCGCGATCGCGGCCACGGGGAAAATCAGCGCTTGGCCCTTGCGTGCCGAAAGCGCGGCAAGTTCCCAGAGCGAGCCGAGCGTGATCGCGAGCGCGACCAGGGTGAACGCCGGCAGCCAAGCGACCGAGCTGAGAACGACCGCCGCGATCGCGAGGCCCACGACGGTGCGGCGAGCCAGATCGTTCGCGCGGGCGGCGCCGGACGCGGTCGCCGTCAGCCTTCTCCGGCGGCGCGCAAGCGGTAGGCCTCGAGCGCTCGCGCGAACTGTTCGCGATCGAAATCCGGCCAGAGCACCTCGGTCAGGTACATTTCCGCCTCGGCCAGCTGATACAGCAGAAAGTTGGACAGGCGCGATTCGCCGCCCGGCCGGATCAAGAGATCGGGATCCGGCATGCTCGCGGTCGACAAGTACGAGGCCACGACCCGCTCGTCGATCTGCTCCGGATCGAGCGTGCCCGAGACGACGTCGCGGGCCACGTTTTCGATCGCGATGCGGAGTTCCGCGCGGGCGCTGTAGTTCACCGCTAAGTTGAGCTGCAGCCCGCCGTTGCCGGCGGTCTTCTCCATCAGCCCGTCGAGTGCTTCGCGCGACGCGCGCGGCAAGGCCTGATACTGTCCGATCACGCGCACCCGCACGTTGTTGCGGTCCAGCTCGGCCAACTCGCTGCGGGCGAAATAGACGCACAGATCGAGCAAGAGCGAGATCTCGGTTTTGTCGCGCTTCCAGTTCTCGGTGGAAAAGCCGTACACGGTCAGCATCGGGATGCCCAGGTCGCTCGCGGCACGCGTCACGCCGCGCAAGGCCACGATCCCGCGGCGGTGACCCTCGATGGCGGGCAAGCGACGCGCCTTGGCCCAGCGGCGGTTGCCGTCCATGATGATCGCGACGTGGCGCGGCAACGCGCGAGCGGAATCGCTCGCGCCGCCCGCGAGCACCGACGAGTCCACCATTGCGTATTCCGTTATCGGGACCGGCCGAAAACCCTCGTCTCTACGAGGGTTTCGACGTTACTGCTCTTCGTAGTAGAACTTGACGATGTGGCCCTTGGTATCGGAAATGGCGGCCGTTTCGAACTCGCCTGAGTGGCACGGGTCGCCGGAATCACCCGTCGGGACGCCGTCCGGGTACGCGTACGGCTCGCCGTTCGCGTTCGTGCCGTCAAAGGTGATCGGCACCGTGTCCGTGGCGAACGTATCGGTCACCGACACCGTAAAGCACGGTTCGCTGAAAACGTAGGGATAGATCCCGCCGCCGTTCGACGAGGTCGGCAAATTCGTTTGGCTGATGATGTTGACGGTGTACGGACCGGCATAGTGGGCTTCGGTCGCCGTGATCGTAAAGCGCAGGACCCCCGCCGGAACGATGTACGGGTTGGTCGGCGAACTCGTGATCGTAGCGCCGCTCGTCTGGTCGGCGAGCGTGATCGTGCCGCCCGGGTAGTCGAGGAGGCCACCGCCGCCCGCGCCGGAGCACCCGGCCGTACTCGCGGCCAGCGCCAGCGCGCCGAATAGTGACAACGGAACGGGGAACTTCATTGCGCCTCCAGCAGGGGAACCGACCTGGCGCAACGCCGCAGTTTGGGACGAGGGGTGCGCAGGCTTTTTCTAGTGGTCGGATGCCTGAGGGCAAATCATTAGTGTGACGGCCGTCGCTCGTGCGCCGGAGGCGGCTTGCCGAGGCGCTCGTAGCCCTCGTAGCCGGCGACCAGCTCGGTGCTCCCGTCGCGCTCCGCGACGCGCAGAACTCGCAGTACGCCTAGGCCCAGGGCCGGATACGGCGGCACGAGCAGCCGGAAGGTCAGCTTGCGGTCGCGCAGCAGCTCCCGCACGCGAACTTCGGGCAGCAGCGTCAGGGCGGCCTCGTCCGGGCCGGCCGGCGGCTCGGGTCCGCGATCTTCGGGCCGAACGCCCGCTGGATCATCCACGGGCCTCAGACCTCCAGGATCTCCTTTTCCTTTGCGTGGATCAGGCCGTCGACGTCGTGGATGTACTTGTCGGTCAGTTTTTGGATCCGGTCGCTCGCGCGCTTGTTCTCGTCCTCGGTGATCTTGTGATCTTTGAGCAACGACTTCACCTCGTCGATACTCTTGTGACGAATGTTGCGGATCGCGACCTTGCCATCTTCGCCCTTCTTGTGAACGACCTTCACGAGGTCTTTGCGACGCTCTTCGGTCAGCGGCGGGATCAGCAAGCGGATGTTCGAGCCGTCGATGTTCGGCGTCAGGCCGAGGTCGCTCGTCTCGATCGCTTTGCGGATCGCTCCGACCGTGTTGCGATCGAAGGCCGCGATCGCAAGCGTGCGCGCGTCAGGCGTGCTCACGGTCGCGACTTGCTTGAGCGGCACGTGCGCGCCGTAAGCCTCGACGTGCAAACGGTCGAGCAGAGCGGGCGAAGCGCGGCCCGTGCGCACGGAGGCGAATTCGTTGCGGGTCGCGTCGATCGCCTTTTGCATCTTCCCTTCGGTCGACTTGAAGATGCCGTCGATGTCGCTCATCTCACACGTTCTCCAGGGTCGGAGCGGCCGCGGACGGACCGCCAGTCGAGACGATCGTACCGATCGGTTCTCCGAACACGACGCGCCGGATGTTGCCGGCGACGGTCATGTCGAATACGACGATCGGCAAGTCGTTGTCCATGCAAAGCGTCAAGGCGGTGTTGTCCATCACTTCCAAGCCGCGTTGCAGAACCTCGAGGTAGGCGAGCTTCGTGAAGCGCGTGGCCGAAAGGTCCTTTTTGGGGTCGGCGCTGTAGATGCCGTCGACCTTGGTGGCCTTGAGGATCGCTTGCGCACCGATTTCAACTGCGCGGAGCGCGGCTGTCGTGTCGGTCGTGAAATACGGGTTGCCCGTCCCGGCGCCAAAGATCACGACGCGCCCCTTTTCGAGGTGCCGGATCGCGCGGCGCCGGATGTAGGGTTCGGCGATCTGCTGCATCTGGATCGCGGTCTGCACGCGCGACGCGATGCCGATGTGCTCGAGGGCGTCTTGCAGCGCCAGTGCGTTGATGACGGTCGCGAGCATGCCCATGTAGTCTGCGGTCGCGCGATCCATGCCGCCCGCCTCGTGCGCCTTGCCACGCCAGATGTTGCCGCCGCCGACCACCACGGCCACCGACACGCCCTCGCGCGCGACCTCGGCGATTTGCTCCGCCATCCAAGCCGTCGTGATGGCGTCGACGGGACTTTGCGTGCCGGCAAACGCCTCCCCCGAGATCTTTAGAAGTATCCGATCGTACGCCGGAAGCGTTTTAGGGCCCCCCGAGCGCGAACTTGGCGAAGCGCCGCACTTCGATCTTTTCGCCCAGGACGCCGACCTTTTTCGCGACCAGCTCGCCGATCGTTTGATCGTCGTCCTTCACGAACGGCTGATCGAGCAGGACGTTCTCTTCGTACCACTTGTTGATCTTGCCCTCGACGATGCGATCGATCACGTTCGGCGGTTTGCCCTCGGCGGCTTTGGTGAACTCGGCGCGCAGCGGCGCCAGCTCCTCTTCCGGAACCTGGTCGCGCGAAACGTATTTCACCGGCATTGCGGCGATGTGCATCGCTACGTCGCGCACCAGTTCCGCGAAACTCTCGTTGCGGGCCACGAAGTCGGTCTCGCAGTTGACCTCGACGAGCACGCCGATCTTGCCGCCAACGTGGATGTACGAGCCGACGAGTCCCTCATTTGCCGCCCGGTCTGCCTTCTTGGACACCTTGGCAATGCCCTGATCCAACAAATTCTTTTTGGCAGCATCGTAGTCGCCGCTCGCCTTGACCAGCGCGGCACGGCAATCCATCATGCCGGCGCCCGTTTCTTCGCGCAGGCGTTTGATGTCGTCGGCCGACGGCTTGTAACTAGTTGCGGTGCTCACGGAGCGAACGTGCCTTTCTGGCGGGCGCAGCGAAGGGCGCCGCACCGGCGGCGCCGTTGGACAGATACGCGGCCGTTAGACCGCGGCCTCCTCCGCCGCAGGCGGAGCCGGCGCCGCAGCCGGTTCGGGCACGGGGGCGTAGGCGTCTTCGTAGACCTCGTCGTCGAAGCCGCCGCTCTCGTGCTCGGTACGGCCCTCGATGATGGCGTCGGAGATCTTCGAGACCATCAACTTCACGGCGCGGATCGCGTCGTCGTTGCCCGGAATCGGATAGTCGATCTCGTCGGGATCGCAATTCGTATCGATCACGGCGATGATCGGAATCTTCAGCTTACGCGCTTCGAGGACGGCGATTCGTTCTTTTTTCGGATCGACGATGAAAACGGCGTCCGGCAGACGGTGCATGTCTTTGATGCCGCCCAGAAACCGCTCGAGCTTGTCCAGCTCGTCCGTGAGGCGCGAAACCTCTTTCTTAGGCAACAAGTCGAAGTTGCCCTGAGCGCGCATGCCCTCGAGTTCGCGCAGGCGTGCGATGCGTTTTTGAATCGTCGAGAAGTTGGTCAGCGTGCCCCCGAGCCAGCGCTCGTTGACGAAGAACGTGCCGGCGCGCTCGGCCTCTTCCTTAACGACGTCCTGAGCCTGCTTCTTGGTGCCGACGTACAGGATCACTTTCCCGTCGCGCGCCATCTGTTTGACGGCCGCGTAGACTTCGCGCAGCATCAGCACCGTCTTGGACAGATCGATGATGTAGATGCCGTTGCGCTCCTGGAAGATGTAGGGCTTCATCTTCGGATTCCAACGGCGGGTCTGGTGCCCGAAATGGACGCCCGCCTCGAGGAGCGCTTTCATGGAGATAACCGATGCCATGGCAGTTTTGGGACCTTTCTGGTTTCGCGCCCGCCGGCGATCCGCGCCCAGGGTGCCTCTTAGAAACCATCGCGCCCATCATCCGTAACGGGCGAATTTTCTTGGTGAACCGCGAAATTATAGCACGGCGGCGCCACTCGAACAAGCGTTCGAGCCAACTGGGGGCCAGGGCGCCAGGTTCGACTGTTTAGCCTTCGGCCTCGCGCTTGATTTCGGCATAGATCTCGGCGCGGTGCACGCTGACTTCGCGTGGCGCGTCGATGCCGATGCGAATCTGGTCGCGGTCGACCGAAACGACGACGACTCGGATGTTGTCGCCGATGACGATTGCCTGGTTCGGCTTGCGGGTGAGAACGAGCACGTCTCTCTCCAGGCCTCACGGGCCTAATGCAAATACGGTACCGGCAAGTAAGCGGGGGCCCGTCCCCGCTTCGTTCGTCGCTCGAGCGAGACCCCCCGGCTCAAGCTAATTCTTTGGTCCGCCCGACCGCGCCCCCGCGGGCCGGGAGGAGCTACGCGAGCTGGGCCGCGTGCAGGGCGGCGTAGGCGCCGCCCCCCTTCAGCAGCGACTCGTGCGTCCCACTCTCGACGACGCGGCCGTCACGGATGAAGAGGATCTTGTTCGCGCGCCGGATCGTCGAGAGCCGGTGTGCGATGATCAGGGTCGTGCGCCCCGGCAGCAACCGGTCGAGCGCAGCTTCGATCAAGCGCTCGGAGTGGCTGTCGAGCGCGCTCGTGGCTTCGTCGAGAATCAGGATGCGCGGGTCGCGCAGAACGGCGCGTGCGATCGAAATCCGCTGCCGTTGGCCGCCGGAGAGGCGCATGCCGCGATCGCCTACCGGCGTTTCGTAGCCGAGCGGCAGGTCGAGGATGAACTCTTCGGCGTTGGCTTCGCGCGCCGCCGCTTCGACCTCGGCTTGGGTCGCATCGAGCCGTCCGTAGCGGACGTTCTCCGCAACGGTACCGCTGAAGAGCATGGGCTCTTGCGGCACGATCGCAATCGCGCGCCGCAGCGCGGCGAGCTGCAAGTGCGCCAGATCCGTGCCGTCGAGTTCGATCCGTCCCGATTGTGGGGCGTAGAAGCGCGGAACCAGATTGACGATCGTCGTCTTACCGGCCCCCGAGGGCCCGACCAGGGCCACGATCTCGCCGGGCAGGATCGTCGCCGAGAGTTCGTGCAGGACGGGCGGCCCGTCTTCTTTGTAGGCAAAGGTGACTCGCTCGAAAGTGATCCCGCCGGCGATTCGCTCCGGGGCGATCGCGCCCGGCGCGTCGACCTCGATGGGCAGATCGAGAATTTCGAATATGCGGTCCGCCCCGACCAGGCCCTTCGAGAGGTCGCCGATGAATGCGGCCAGCCGATTGAGCGGATTGATCGCGAGCACGACCAGCGTCCAAAACTGAAACACCTCGCCGCTCGTCATCCGGCCCACGATCGCTTCGCGCACCGAGAAAGCCATCACCGCCAGCAGTGCGACCGTCACGATCATCGCGACGACCGGCGTCTGCGTCTGGCCGAGCTGCAAGACCTTCATGTAGGCGCCGAAGTAATCGTCGTTGCTGCGCGCGAACCGGGCCGCTTCGAAATCCTCGCGTCCGAACGCTTTTACGATGCGTTCCCCCTGCAGCACTTCGCTCAAATTCGAGGATAGGTCGGCGATCCGTTGCTGGGAGCGCTTGGTGCCGGCGGCGATCATGCGGGTAAACGACGCGACGACGTAATTGACCAGCGGCGCGAACACGAACAGGAACAGCGACAGCAGCCAGTCGACCTTGAACATCACCGCGATCGAACCGACCAGCGTGACCATCGTGACGAAAAACTGCGGCAAGGCCACGCTCAGCGCGTCCGTCATCAGGGTGAGATCGCTCGAAAAGCGCGCGATCAGTTCGCCCGGGCGCCACTTGTCGAAGTCGCTCATCGGCAGGCGCATCGTACGTTCGAACAGCCGCACGCGCAGCGTCGCGATCAATTTTTGGCCGCTCCAAGCCGTCAGGTAACTCTGCCCGTAGGTGGCCAGGTTCGATGCGAGGTTTACGAAGAAGACGCCGACGATTACCCAGACGAGCAGACCGATCGGGTGATCCGGTTTCTCGATGACGCCGTCGATGATCAGCGGGAACGCTTTGGTAAGTGCGAGCGGCCCGATGCCGGCGATCAGCCCCAGGAACAGCGCCACGAGCAAACGCGGATAGTACGGCCGTGCCTCGTGGAACAGCCTAACGAGGACGGCTTTGCGCTGCGCGGCTCCGATCGATTGCTGTGTAATTTCGAAACCTTTCCCAGGCCGGTCCGGTAGGTGCTGACGAATCTCGTTCGCCGGAGTGTTCGCCGTGGACTGTTACTTTCACAACGCCGTGCCATCCGTCGCCCTGTGTCAAGATTGTTCGAAGACGATCTGCGCCACATGCCGCGACGACCAAGGAACCTGTCCCGGGTGCCGGCTCGAGCGCCGCATCAACAGTGCCGCGGCGGCTCGCACGGGAATCCCAGGTGCGGTCGGACCCTCGAATCCGCCGCCGCGCGGGAATCCAACCCCGCCGCCGGCCTACGGCGCCGCCCGGCCGATGAGCCGCCCAGCTACGGCCCTGGCCACCGTTTCCCCCGAAACACGCGCCCTGCTCGGGCTCGGCTACCCCCTCTGGCCGCTGGCCGTCATCGCGCTGCTGGATCCAAAACGCTCGCCCGCAGTGCGCCGTCAGGCGGTCCAAGCCCTAGCCCTCAACGCCGGCATGTTCGGCCTGTTCACGGTCCTGAGCGTGCTGGCGCATTTTTGGTTCGTCATCGCGTGGCCGGCCTGGGTCATGCTCCCGTTCTTGTTCCCGGTCTGGCTGGTCGCGACGGTCGTCTACGGTTTCAAGGCTTGGCAGGGCGACGACGTGCGCGTTCCGCTCGTCAGTGATTGGCTCGACGAGCGCGAACGGGCACACGAACGGGTCGTCGCCTAGCCGGCAGCCACAAAGGCCTTGTAGCGCGCGAGAAAATCGCGCGCGGACGACTCGTGATCGAGCACCGGAGCGCGGTACGCGCGAGCCTCGAACAACGGCAGCGTGAGCTGCCGCTGTTGCGTAGCTGCACCGCGCTCGAACAGCTCGGCATCGGGCACGTGCGCGAGTTCCGGAATCCAGCGCCGTACGTATGCGCCGGACGGGTCGAACGCGCGCGCTTGTTTGGCCGGGTTGTAGATGCGCGGGAACTGGGCGAGATCGGCGCCGACGCCGGCAATCCACTGCCAATTGCCGTTCGCGAGCGCCGCGTCGTCTTCGACTAGTTCGGCGTCCCAGGCATCGCGACCGACGCGCCAATCGACACCCAAGTCGAAACACAAGAAGGAAGCGGCAACTTGGCGCACGCGCGGATGCATCCAACCGGTCGCGCGCAGCTCGCGCATTCCGGCGTCGACCAGCGAGAATCCGGTGTTCCCCTCGCGCCAGGCTTGGAGTAAGCGGTGCGTCTTCGCAAACGGAAACCTGCGCATCCGCTGTTGTAAGGGAGCATCGGGTTTTTCTTCGAAGAACCACGCCAACTGCAAGAAAAAATCGCGCCGCGCGAGCGCGCGCCGAAAGTCGTCGAGCGACGCCTTCTCTTCGGACAGCAAGAACGGGTCCCGCGCCCGCACGTCGAGAGCGGCCAGCACCGTGCGCGCGGAGATGATGCCGAACGAGAGCGCCGCTGAAAGGTGCGACGTCGGTTCGGCAGCCGGGATGTTGCGCGCGCTGCGGTAGTGCAGAACCGCGTTCGCGAGGTAGCCCTGGAGCGCCGCGCGCGCGGCCTTTTCCGAGGGAACGTCCGCCGTCGCCGGCGAGCCGTTCCATTCCAGCGGCGACGGCAACGGATCCGAGTCAAGCTCGAGTTGGCTGAAACGCACGGGCGTCGCAAGCGGCTCGCGCGGCAGCGCGGTCCAGGCCGCAACGTACGCTCGCAATGACCGGTACCCGGTCCCGCCCTCGGACGAGCGCGCGGCGGCCGTTTCGTCGGGTGCGACCGCGGGCGCGTCGTGCACGATCGTCGCACGCAGGCCCGCCTCCTCCAGTGCCGACTGCAACCCTCGACCCGCGAGCTGTGCGGCCGCGCCATAGGTCGCGGACCAGGTGACCGCCTGCGCGCCCACCTCACGCGCGAGGGCGCGCACCGTGGCCGAGACGTTGCCGCGCCGGCAAATCAGCCGCGCGCCGCGCGCTTCGAGATCGCGCGCGAGCGACTGCACCGCCGCGCAGAAATAGGCAGCCCGGCGCGGGTTGCGCGCGAGCTGCACGAGAGACCGCGGGTCGAGCGCGAGCATCGGAACAACCCTGCCGTGACGCGCCGCCTCGACGAGCCCGGCATGATCTTCCAAACGAAGGTCGCGATCGAAGACGAAGAGGCTCGGCCTCAACGGGGAGTGCCGACCGCCCCGGCGCTACAGGCTCTCGACGTACGCCGCGACGTCTTGCACGTCGTTTTGCGACAGCACCGACGGAAAGAGTTTGGGCATCGGCGGCTGCGGGTTTTTGATCCAGGCGATCGCCGCCGCGTAGTCCTTACGTTGCTTCTCGCCCTTGAGCACGGGGCCGATGCCGCCGCCCGCACCACCGGCGCCGTGGCAGCTCGCGCAGTTCTGCTTGAAGATTTCCTCACCGTGTTTGGGATCGCCCATCACCATCGCCGGAGCCGCGGTCGTCTTGAGGCCGGAGTTGTCGACGTCGGTGATGGGGCCCGACGCCGTCGCGTTGGCACCTTCGGACGAGGTCGACTTCGCGCAACCCGAGACGACGAAGGCCAGCGCGCAAGCGGCGGCCAGCGTGAGCATGCGTTTCAAAACGGACTCTCCTGATCAAGCGTGGTGCGGGACGACGTTCTTTACCCGCATCGGGCGTTCCCTACGCCGCGCTCTGGTCAGCCGTCAGGGTCGCGGTTCGGAAGCGGGCGCGGCGCACGGGCCTTCGCAGAACTGCGTCTCGACGGCGACGTTCCGCGGCTGATTCGAACCGCGCGCGTCGAGCCCCGCGAAGATGTCGGGATCCGCCGTCTCGACGACGGGCGGGACGAGGCGCGCCGGGACGCGCGGGCCGGCGGCGAGTGCGGCGACCGGATGGCGGGGGCGCGTGCGATGCAGTGCGAGCGCGCTGCCCGCCGGCAACGAGCGACGCTTGATCGCCAGAAACGTTTGCGCCGGCAAGCGAGTGAACGGCTCCGCCGCAACGCTTGAAGGGGCCGTCTCGAACTCCAAAGCGCCGCCGAGCTTGCCGGCGAGGCCGGTCACGAACGCGACGTTTACGGCGATCGAACAGGCCGCAGCCCAGCCGAGGACGCCGACTGCAAAGCGGGAACGCCGCATGCGCTCGTCTCGAATCCGCGCCAGGATGGGACGCTCGACCGACGGTCGCCAGGTTTCGGTGTCGCGCGCGGCGCCGACGTACGTCATCGTCGCCGCGCTCGCGGCGCCGTTGCAAAGCGCACAGTGCCGCGCGTGCTCCGCGAACTCGGCGCGTTCCTCGGCGGAGGCCTCGCCCAGGAGAATCGCGCCCTCGAGGCCTTCGAAGCGCGCGTGACCGCGCATCACGCGGGTTCTCCGAGGGTCTTGCGCATCGAGCGCATCGCGCGGCAGACGCGCTGCCGCACGGCATCGGCGGTCGTGCCCAAGATCAGTGCGGCTTCGGCCGAAGAGTAGCCCGCGTAACTGGTGAGCAGCACGCAAGCCAACTGCTCCTCGGCAAGCGCCCCGAGCGCGCTCTGCAGGTCGAGCGACATCGCGGAGTGCTCGTCGGTCCGGAACGCCGAGCCAACCTCTTCGAGCGGCAGCGTTTCGCCACGACGCTTCTTCTTGCGCAGATGCGTCAGCGAGTGGTTCGTCGCCGTCTTGTACAGCCAACCCGCGGTGAGGGGCCGCGTCGGATCGCTGCGCAGCATCTTGTAGGCGGCGAAGAAAACGTCTTGTACGACGTCGAGCGCGAGGTCGGCGTCGTTGACGAAGCGGCGCACGTAGCGCGCGAGCTTGATCTGGTGCTCGGAGACCAAACGCTCGATCCGCGCTTCCGCATCGAGCGCGCGATCGATCCCAAGGACGTAGACGTTTTCCACGCTAGATCGCAGCGATCTCGAACGTGCGATGCGGCCGGCCGCATCTCTCCATGAGCGTCCCTCCTGCGAGCGCACCGCCCCGAGCCGGGGCCAGCCCGCGCGCTGAGCCAAGAACGCTTACCGGGCCCGCTCTGTGACCGACCGGGCCAAGCAGGACGACCCTACTTCGCGTCACCGGGTCCGACATCGTTGTTCAATTGCATCGGGAAGGGCGGGGCGCTCGGGGCGGTCTGCGAGGCGACGCCAGCGCCGCCGGCGCCGCGGACACCAGCGGCACGATACGTCGCGATCGCGATCAGAACGCACACGACGAGGGCGTAAGCCGGTCGAATTTTCACGCCTGCCCTCCAATCTCGGAAAAGCGCGCGCTAGCCTCCGATCTCGGAGAATGAGCGCGCACTAGCCGCAGGGAGGCGGCTGTGTGCGCGCGCGCCGGAGGCGCTGGCGCCCACGGCTAGCCCCCAATCTCGGAGAATGAGCGCGCACTAGCCGCAGGGAGGCGGCTGTGTGCGCGCGCGCCGGAGGCGCTGGCGCCCACGGCTAGCCCCCAATCTCGGAGAATGAGCGCGCACTAGCCGCAGGGAGGCGGCT
>Ga0302324_100007260_pt1 | contig 23636 bp, 23 predicted proteins | sample Palsa_T0_1_FD_201949 | JGI IMG/M metagenome (GOLD analysis project Ga0302324, IMG submission 201949) | Peat permafrost microbial communities from Stordalen Mire near Abisko, Sweden - Palsa_T0_1 | ecosystem: Environmental > Terrestrial > Soil > Palsa > Peat permafrost | place: Sweden: Abisko... | reverse complement strand
CCTGTTCACCCACGCCGCCGCGCAGACCGCTGCAGGCATCCAGAAGTGGATCTTCAACAACACCACTCAGACCTGGAACCTGGCCTACACCCTGCAGACCGGTCTCGACCTCGGCACGCCCTACACTGTGAACAGATACCCCACCGGCAACAACCCCGCCACCAACCTTCCCTGGACACCTGCGACTGACGGCATCCGCAACATCACCGGCACCGTCGACGGCAACCAGGTCACCCTCTACGGCATCACCTCCACCGTCAGCGGCAACGGAGACGTAGGCGCCGATCCTAACCGTCTCGTCGCCATCACCGACTCCCTGGCCAACACCGACCTCACCAAGGCCGCGAAAGAAAAGTTCACCATCGTCCGCAAGGCCGACTTCGCCGAGGTCCTTCGCGGCGTCTCCTTTGCGCCCCGCACAAAATAACCCACCAACCAATAACGACGATGGCCCGGCGAACCTTTCGCCGGGCCATCGTCTCTTACGCAGCCAACGTCGTACGCGGATCAACTCGCATCAAGCAATCTTGCCTGCCGCTCTTAATCAGCTTTTATCCCACGGATCATCGTTACACCGTCACCACCGACTGCCATATCCCCTAAAATAAAACAAATGTCCATGCAAATCATTCGCCCCGCCCGCACCCTGCAAGGCTCTCTTACTCTTCCGGGCGACAAGTCCATCTCACATCGCTACGCCATGCTGGCGGGCCTCGCCGAAGGCACCACCCGCCTCTCCAACTTCTCCACCGGCGCCGATCCCCACTCCTCTCTGGCCTGCATGGAAGCACTCGGCGCAACGGTCGTCCACAAAGCAGACAAGACCATCGAGATCACCGGCACCGCCGGGGCCTTCAAGCAGCCCACCGGCCCGCTCGACTGCGGCAACTCCGGATCCACCATGCGCATGCTCGCCGGTCTCATCGCCCCACACGCCCACACCTTCACCCTCATCGGCGATCACTCCCTCACCCTCCGCCCCATGGAGCGCATCCGCAAACCCCTCGGCCAGATGGGCGCGAAGCTCGAGCTGGTCGATGGCCACGCCCCCATCACCATCCATGGCGGTCCGCTTCATGCCATCGACTTCGACACCCCCATCCCCAGCGCCCAGGTAAAGACCGCAGTCCTCTTCGCCGGCCTCCAGGCCAACGGCACCACCAGCCTCACCGAGTCCATCCGCACCCGCGACCACTCTGAGCACGCCCTTCGCGCCTTCGGAGCTACACTCAACCGTGAAGGCGCCAGAGCGGGGGACATAGCAAAACTAAGCATCCCCGGCAACCAGAGGCTCAAAGCCATCGACGCCACCGTCCCCGGCGACCTCTCCTCCGCGGCGTTCTTCCTCTGCGCAGCACTCCTCTTCCCCGACTCCAACCTCATCCTCGACTCCATCGGCATGAACCCCACCCGAGCCTCCCTGCTCGACGTCATCACCGCCCTCGGCGGCAAAATCAAGGTCCTCAACGTCGAAGAGCATCACGGTGAACTCATCGGCACCATTCAGGTCAACGTCTCGCCCAACGGCTTGCGCGGCATGCACATCGGTGGCGCCCTCTCCGCCCAGATCATCGACGAGCTTCCCGTCCTAGCTGCCATCGCGCCTTACACCACAGACGGCATCACCATCCGCGACGCCCGCGAGCTCCGCGTTAAAGAGTCCGACCGCATCGCCCTCGTCGCCAAAAACCTTCGCGCCATGGGAGCCGAACTCACCGAACACGAAGACGGTCTGGTCATCCCTGGCAACCAGCACCTCCACGGCGCAGCGATTGACTCCGGCTCCGACCATCGCATCGCCATGGCCTTCTCTGTCGCCGCCCTGCGCGCCACCGGAGACACCGAGATCCACGGAGCCGAAGCCGCCGCCATCAGCTTCCCCGAGTTCTTCACTCACCTCAATTTAATCACCCAGCGCTGATCTCCCGCTCGGCACTGCTCGCGCAAGCTTTAAATTGGAGTGCCTCAACGAGCTCTGGTCGAGCGTAATCGAAGTAGCGCTTCAGACGGAGAAACTGCTTCTCATATAAGTTATAGCTTGCATATGCCACGACAAGGGCAACAAGAAATGATAGTAAGCCAGCGCCAACAACCCCCTCGACCTTGCTCGGAGTAACAAGAGCGATCCAGCCGCGGAACGTCTTGAGAAGAAAGCCTAATGCAATGACGTGGAAAACATAGAGGCCATAGCTGTACTTGCCAAAGAAGCGCAGAATGCGAGTTTCGAAGACTTTGCGGGGCACCGAAGATGGCCACAGGCACCACGCAATGAGTGCGGCAGAGCCCAGCGCCATCAGGGTGTAGCGTACTGACAGAAAGCCGCAACTAAAGGTAAAGAACCATTCAGAATGTCGCTCTATGAGCGGTTGGGCAAGGCTGAGAGAGACCATCACCGCAACGGTAAAAAGAAGAAGCTTCCGTGCCGAACGCAAAACTGCATCCTGGAGTCTACTACGCAGAAGAAGCGCCAGCGCGGCACCGATTAGCAGCGAATCCGCGCGGCAGAGAGTGTTGCAGTTGATGATGGCATAATTCGTGTGGTGAAAGGCGAGGAAAAAGCGCAGCGTAAGTGCGGCACACGAGAGAGCCAGACATATCCAGAGTAGCCGCTTGATACCACGCACGAAGTAGACTACTAGCGGCCATACCAGATAAAACTGTTCCTCAACTGCGAGGGACCAAAAGTGGGCGAGAGTTATACCGTGTGGCGACTGAATTTGATCGAACGGTCCAGCGATGGCCGTATTCTGCAGGTAGAACATCAGCTTCCAATTCATTCCGTGCCACTGGATACCGAGCCATGGAGTGAGAACAAATAGCGTGAAGAGAACACCATAGTACAGAGGAAATATGCGCAGACTACGTCGAGCATAGAACTTGCGAAAGAAGCCTGAATCAGACAACGAATCAAATAGAATACCCGTGATCAGGAAGCCGGACAGGACGAAAAACAGGTCAACTCCTGTCGCACCGAAGGTGAGCAAGGCGCCGATACCGGGGAGTAAAAATCCGTCACTGGTCGTTGTTCCCGGAAAGAGATGAGAGGCCATGACACCCAAGACAGCCATACCACGAAGGCCATCGAGTGAACGTACGTGGCGCGAGTATGGGCCTTCTGTTCTCGGAAAAGCGATACTGAAGGGTTCGGACACTGTCTGAAGTTTAGCTCAAGGCATAGAGCGGGAGGTACAAAAGAGTTCCGCAAGATACTGCAAGAGCCTCTCTTGGCAGCGTGTAGAGGCACGAGATGAATCAATTCCCGACCATGAACGAACCATGCGTGCAGGACAACGAAACGACAGCAAATCTTTGCTAACCGTTAAATCTGATCGCGAAGCTTAAGAAGAGGGCGGATAGCAAGTGAGTAGATCTTCCAGCGCGTCCGTAACATCCTCAACGCTCACTTCATCGATGACATACTCTGGCGTCGCAGCCGGCATATCTGCATTCTTCAGGATCCGAAATCGGCGGTCGCCTACCGGCAGCCACTCGACCGCAGGAGACCAGGCCGGAGCGATGATGACCATAGGCAAGCCCGCAGCGCGTCCGATGTGCATCGGTCCGGTGTCAAGCGTCAGAGCAACGGTTGCGAGGCTCATCAGAGCGGCCAGCATAGGCAGCTTCGTCCTGCCGGCCACGTTAGTCGTGGGAAAAGAGAGCCCCTCACGTAACTGATCGATCGCGGGCGATTCTGCCGCAGTGCCTACAAAGACGATGTGCGCGTCGTAACGATCTGCCAGAAAGCGTGTGGCGGCTTGGAAACGTTCGCTGCGCCAGCTCTTCCGCTGCGTAACGCTGGTTTGGGTGATAAAGATAGCTACGGGCTGGTCCGGTCGCACCCCGCTGGCAGCGAGCACCTCTTGCGCTGCGACACGGTCCGCTTCGGTGAAGAATATCTGCGGTTCAAAGTGCTGGGGTGGATGGCCGAGCGCTTCGAGGATGCGAAGGTTATTGGCAATCTGGCTCAGTGCAGGATCGAACGTCAGCGGGATTCGGTAGAGCTGCGGCGCTACGGTGAAGCCAATGCGCGGAGCTGCGCCGGTCAACATTGCCTGCGCGGCGATTTTGGTACGCTCATTCCCTGTAGAGGTGAGCACAACATACTGCCTTTCGCGAAAAGGATTCTGCGCCCGCAGGGACTGCGCCGCACCCTTCAGATCCTCGAACGGATTTGGAGTCTCGATGAGGGAGTCGACGCCTGGGTTGTTGCGAAACACGTCGAGCGCGAATCCGCTGGCTGCCACAGCGATGCGACAACCCGGAACAGCATGACGCAGCGCCGGGATCAGAGGCGTCGCGTGGATCGCAGTACCCAATGCGCTGGGATGCTGTAGCAGAAGAAAGTTGCTGATCTCGTGAAGAGGCGATGAGGATTTCGTTGAGGCCAGGCTGCGCTCCACAGCGGCAACGCCGCGGAAGAGGCCACCTTTTACGGTCTGGACAAGGCTCAAGCGCACTCCTCAATACAGGGAAGCAAAGACCCGCGCGAGACGGTTACATCTTGTAGCGGCCCATCTCATCATCGTTCAGATTTTCCAGCCATCGCCGCATCTCGTCCGCGTTGATGGCCTGGTTTCCACCCGCGGCCTGCTTGGAACTCTCAAGAACCACCCGGCTCACATAGATCGGGCAGTCCCAGCGCAGCGCAAGCGCAATGGCGTCCGACGGCCTCGCGTCAAGCGTAACAGTCTCGCCGCTCTGCTCCATCCAGATCACCGCGTAGTACGTATCGTCACGCATCTCGGAGACGACGATCTTGCGCACCTGCGCACTCAATCCGCGAGCAAGATTGCGCAGCAGATCGTGGGTCATCGGTCGCGGCGTCGCAGTCTTCTCCAGCTCCAGCGCAATCGCATTGGCCTCGAAGATTCCTACCCAGATCGGAAGCACCAGATCGCTGCCAACATCCTTCAGCACGATGATCGGCATATTCGTCACCGGGTCCATCATCAGGCCGCGAATCTGCATCTCCACCTCGTCGGGAGTCTGCGTCTCGGTATGTGCGGAGGTCAGCGTCATCATCAATTGAGAACCACGAAGTGCGGTGTGCGGTTAATCGTTAGAAACGGAGCAGCGTCCGGCTCAGCAGGCATCGCCTCGCCCACCAGGCAGTTCGGCAGCGTCTGCGTAATCCGAACCGGAACATAGCTGCCAATAGGCGGATTGCCGTTCGCAAGCTGCGCCGTCGTAAAGTTGACGGTCTTGTTCTGCGAGCTGCGTCCGACCACCTGATTTCGCGGCGTGTTGTAGCTCTCCACCATGCACTCCTGCACCTCGCCGAGATGCCGCCCATAGTGCTCCCGCTGAATCTCGCGCTGCCGATCCATCAGTATCCGCAGCCGCTCGGTCTTCACCTCATCGGAGATGCTGTCGGCCATGGTCACTGCCGGAGTATTCGGTCGCGGCGAAAACTTGAACGCAAACACAGCGTCGTACTTCACCTCGCCGACCAGCGTTATCGTCTCTTCGAAGTCGGCGTCGGTCTCGCCGGGGAAGCCGACGATCATGTCACTGGTGATGCTGATGTCGCGCTTCGCCGCCTTGATCCAGCTCATCCGTTCGAGGTACCACTCGCGGGTGTACTCGCGCGACATCGCCTTCAGCACAGCGCTCGAACCGGACTGCACCGGCAGATGAATATGGTCGCAGAGCGTCGGCGTATCGTCGATCGCCTGCACGATATCGCGCGTAAAGTCGCGTGGGTGCGACGTCGTAAAGCGCACGCGCCGAATGCCCGGCAGCTCGCCAACCGCCGTCAGCAGCTCCGCGAACGAGAGCCTGCCCGAAGGGTCGCGATATGAGTTGACGTTCTGGCCGAGGAACTGAATCTCGGTGTAGCCAAGATCGACCATCTTGCGCGCCTCGACCAGCACAGACGCTGCAGTGCGGCTACGCTCCTTGCCCCGCGTATACGGCACCACACAGTACGCGCAAAACTTGTCGCAGCCCTCAATAATCGTAATGTACCCGCGATGCGGATTCGAGCGAGCAGTAAACTCCGTCTCGAAGGTAAGGTCCGTCTGCCGATCGTCGAGCCCGGTGATGCGCTCCTCCCCAGCATCCAGCCGCCGCAGCATCTCCGGCAGATTACGGTACGAGGCCGACCCGGCAACCAGCGAAACATACGGCGCCTTGTCGAAGATCTTCTCGCCCTCCTGCTGCGCCACGCACCCCAGCACCGCGAACTTCTTCCCCTCGCCCTGCAGCTTCTTGTACTCGTTCAGCCGATGAAACACCTTCTGCTCAGCCTTATCGCGAATCGAGCAGGTGTTATACAGAATCAGCCCCGCGTCGCCCTCATCCTGCACACGCGCATACCCCTGCTGCTCCAGCGTCCCAATGACCTTCTCCGAGTCATGGGCATTCATCTGGCAACCAAACGTCTCAATATAAAAAGTCTTACTCACAATTACAGTATATCTCTGTGAAACAAAACGACAGGTTCGACTGTCGGCACCCTAAGACATCTCTTTTTCATAGATTACGTTGTTGCAAAGCTTGCAACGACGGCGTATCCCATTATTCCAAGACTCTCGGTCGCTCATGAAACCCACGCGCTGAGGGTGTGATTGGAAGCAAGTTGGACATAGGGGAATGTCGTTCTCACCGGCTTGGAAGTAATAACCGTGAGGCGCAATCGGACCAATGTATTGACTTTTCTTGGCCAACTCAGACTTTAGTAGGTGGTTCTCCTCGCCGAGTGCGATGGTTCTTTCTTTCAAATCGAGAAGAGTATCGTAGATTTGACTAATCTGCTCTTTGAGGACTGAATCAGTAGAGTCCTTTGCCATTTCTCTGGCTGACTTAGTTGCACTGATAGCGTTATTTAGAAGCTGTCCAATTGACGCAACTGTTGTAAGTGAGGGGAAATCCATAATTTCAGTTTCAAACCTCCTATCGAGCTAGATCGATGTTCGAATTCATTTTTACTAAAAGGGAAGATTGATTGATCTAGGGTGCGTAAAAGCTATAGGTGACTCCACCGCAAGAGCGTTGAGTTTTGTTTTTACAAGTTCAATTGACTGTAAGTCGGGATTTTCGGATGCGCGCAAAACCTCTAGGTCTCTCCCAATAGCTCCGAATTTTGCTGCTGCAACTCTATGCTGCTCGGAGCGCTCTGCGTAACGAAAAAAGGTCTGTAGTCCAGCAAGAATCGCTGCTAATACAGAGCAAATTCCCGTCGTGACTTGGAGGCAGAAGCTTGGTCTAGCTTGGAGCGATGCAAATACCGACGTGCCTACAAAGAGTGTTAGCGCAATGGTGGGCACTCCAAACCAGTATGAAAGATTATTCAGACGATTTGCCGATTTATAATGGGCTTTTTGAGCAATATCGACTCGCACGTACCAATCGTTAAGAACTTCAATCATGGTGCTCATGGCTTGATATTACGTTCCCTGACCTTGAACTCAAAGCTAGCTGTGATAAGAACTTATCCACTGCTTTTTTTGGGGAAGGGGTTTGGTAGCGCCACCGGGGCTCGAACCCGGACTCTCAGCCTTGAAAGGGCCGCGTGTTAACCAGTTACACCATGGCGCCAAACACACAACAACATTGTCACTACTCAACTATATGCCGTCTGCTTCGTAGAAACGGAAGAAGAGAAGACTTGGTAGCGTTACCGGGGCTCGAACCCGGACTCTTCGCCTTGAGAGGGCGACGTGTTAACCAGTTACACCATAACGCCAAATCTTACATTTGCAGGAGGCAACTCTCTCCAGCGCATTCATCGAGTATAGCAATCTCAGCACTCAAACTCAAGGAACCCCATAGCTTGGTAGTGCCTGAATCTGCGTTGAAGGCCTAAGCCTCGGCAATGGCCGCGATGGACACTTTCATGCCAGGGATTCGAACGGGTAACTTCGCGCCTTGCCGCGCGGGTGGGTTCGCCGGAAACCACTTAACCCACTCTTCATTCATTCCGGCGAAGTCTGTTTCTTCAAGAATGATGACAGTAGCACTCACGACCTGTTCGAGAGAAGTGCCTGCGGCTTTGAGAATGGCGGATACATTCTCCAAACACTGTCTGGTCTGCTCCTGGATTGTATCTCCAACAATCTTTCCGGTTACGGGATCGTGCGGCCCTGTGCCTGAGACGAATACAAGACCCGCTGCCCGTACCGCTTGGCTGTATGTCGGCGGCGGAGACGGGGCGTTAGGCGTTCGAATGATCTCTCTTGCCATAAGTCTCCCCAGTGCTGACTGCGCCCCCGGATGTGCTATCCGAGGCCTGACTTGATTCAGAAGCGGCTCACCAAGAGGATGTTGAATGCTGTCCCAAGCAATTTTGACATCCAGTATTTCGCCATCTTAGGATAGAGCCGCGATCTCCGGGAGTGTTTCAGTATAAACCCGGATTCACAGCCGGTATTGTTCATCGCTGACGTGCTCCATCCAATCCACGACCGTGCCATCCAATCGTTCCTGAATGGCAATGTGAGTCATGGCTGTAGTCGGTGTAGCGCCGTGCCAATGCTTCTCTCCCGGCGCGAACCAAACCACATCTCCGGGATGAATCTCTTCGATCGCACCGCCCTCCCGTTGAACCCATCCGCAGCCCGCTGTGACAATCAAGGTCTGTCCGAGGGGATGGGTATGCCACGCGGTACGCGCTCCCGGTTCAAAGGTAACGCTGGCGCCACCAACCAGCGCCGGGTCGGGCGCTTGAAAAAGAGGGTCGATCCGTACAGTGCCCGTAAACCAATCTGCCGGGCCTTTGCCCGACGCCTGCGAACCGATGCGTTTGATCTCCATAGTCACATTCTAACGGGGGCAGCGATGCGGGGCACCCAAACCCTAAAGACTTGACAAAGCACCCGCAAGAACCCGCAACCCGGCTCCGCTGCCAGTCGCATCAAATCCGAAGTCCACACCTAAGCCACCTTAATGGAAGACTTTGCGCACTTTTGACGGGGCTGGGGGAGACCAGCGGAGCGAAAGCCGTTACAGCCCCAGCTTCTTCACTTCATCGTTATAGTACTTCCGATAAAGGATGTCCCACTCCTGCGAGCCTTCGACGATGATCTTGCGCTGCGAGGCGATCTTCTGTCGCGCGGCGGCGTCGATCTTGGTCTCCTCCATCAGCAGCTTTTCGAGCGCCTTGCGCGCCTCCTGCCGGATGGTGTTGCGGTCTTCGAGGAAGTCGACCTCGGGGATCTCGGCCAGTGTGTCGGCGATGGTGTGGGCGAGCTTGTTGAGCTTGTCGCGAGAGATTCTCACAGCACCGCCTTGTACTTGCGGGCGAGCTCGTTCTTCACTTTTTTGAACATCTCGGGGTAGCTTGCGCCGGTCTTGCGCATGTCGTCCTGAAAGGCCTCCAGGATGACGCGGACCTCATCATTGATGCGGTCTTCGAGCGACAGTTCATCGACCATCTGGGTGGCGACGCGCTCATTCACCAAGGCCGGCTTGTCGGTGTGGATCATCTTCTCGGCAACGAGTTGCTTCACCGTCTGGCGCGCCAGGTATCCAACGTAATCTTTTGAAAAAATCATTTGACTTTCCTTCGAATATACCATGCGGTTCCCTGCCGCGCCGGTGGGTGATTACCTCTGCTTGGGAGCAGGCTTATGTGGGCAGCGCTCGGTGTTCAGGCAGCTGTCGGCGAGCAGAAGCCGCTGGACGGGACGGCCGTGAACCAGATGCTCGTTGACGATCTCCGCTACGTCCTTCCCATGCACGAAGCCGTACCAGACCGCGTCCGGGTAGACCACCACAACGGGGCCATGCTCGCACTGGTCGAGGCAGCCGAGTTCGTTCGCCCGCACCTTACCCTTCAGCCCGGCGTCTTTGACAGCTTCCTTGAAGGCGTCCTTCAGCTTCCGGCTGCCATGGCCAGCGCAGCTAGGCCGCGAGGCGTCTTTGTCGCGCTCATTGGTGCAGATAAAGAGGTGATGCTGAAACTTTGCCACTGCGGGATTTCCTTCCGTGCCAGTTCTTGTGCGATGCACCCTGGTTTCTGAGACAATACGAATCTGATGCAACCTGACAATCTTATCTCGCTCAAAGACGACATGGTGGCCTTCATCGCCGGCCACGGCATGCGTCGGCTCAATGGCTATATCTCCGAAGAAGTCCCCACCGTCATCTTCGAAGAGGAGAACGCCGATGGCTGGAAGGACTTTGTCGAGCATGCCAAGGCAGCGGGATCGCCGTTTGTCACCATGAGCGAGGTCGTGCTCGAGAAGGCCGATATCGCCCTTCTGCTCGACCAGATCCGCGAGCAGGCTTTTCCCGACGACGCCTCGGAGGATATCGACGACGCGGAGTATCTCGTCAACCACGTCGGCAAGGTGGGCTATCTGCAGCTTGGTTTCGCCCATCAGGGTGTGATGTTCATCTTCGAGATCGCGACCGACTGGTATGACAGCTTTCAGAACCTGCTCGACACCGTCACCGAGCTTGGCGGCATCGTCGTGGACGACCGCGACAGCGAAGAGTAGACGAGCCGATGGTCTCTGCCCAGGCTGGGCCGCAGCAATGGACGATTCGCACCACGGACGCAACCTCCGCAGCCCAGCATCTGGCGCAGCAGATCGGCTGCCCGCTGGTCGTCGCGGAGCTGCTGGTCGCACGCGGCATCGTTGAACCCGCAGCCGCGAACGCCTTCTTCAACCCCACCATCGAAGACCTGATAGACCCCCTGCAGATGCTCGGGATGGCCGTCGCTGTGAAGCGAATTCAACAGGCCGTAGAGAACGCCGAACCCATCCTCATCTACGGCGACTACGACGTAGACGGCACCACGGCAACGGTGCTGCTGAAGACCGCCATCGAGCGCATCGCGCCCAAAGCAAAGCCCGCGATCGTGACCTACCACGTGCCGCATCGTCTGCGCGAGGGCTACGGAATGCAGACCGGCGTGCTCGGCGAGGCTGCAACCGAGGGTATTCGTCTGGTCATCAGTGTGGACACGGGCATTCGCGCATTCGAGGCCGCCACCGAGGCCAAGGCGCTCGGCCTCGACCTCATCGTCACCGACCATCATCTTCCAGACGACGTAGAGGGCATGCCGGAGGCCGTCGCCGTGCTGAACCCGGCGCAACCCGGCTGTCTTTACCCCTTCAAATCGCTCTGCGGCGCAGGCGTGGCCTTCAAACTCGCGCACGCCATTCTGCTGGCCGCGGCTGAGACCGCCGAAGATCCCGAGGCCCAGCGCAAGCGCCTGAAGAACGGGCTGCTCCCCTCCTTCCTCAAGCTGGTCGCCATCGCCACCATCGCCGACTCCGTGCCGCTTGAGGGCGAAAACCGCATCATCGCCGCGCTCGGTCTCGCGGCGTTGCGTAACCCCGTCCAACCCGGCCTGCGTGCGCTCATGCAGATCGCCCAGATACCCGCCAACCGCGCCCCAACCGCGACAGAGGTCGGCTACCGTCTGGCTCCTCGCATCAACGCGGCTGGCCGCATGGACATCGCAGGCGACGTCGTCGAACTCTTCCTCACTCGCGACCCAGACAAGGCCGACACCCTGGCCAAAAAACTCGACCGGCTCAACGATGAGCGCCGCGCAACCGAGAGCATGGCCCTTGAGGTTATCGATCTCCAGCTCGACGCTCTGCGCGATTCGTCTGGCGAATTCACCGCCGACTGCATCATCGTGGACGATCCTGCCTGGCATCGCGGTGTGCTCGGCATCCTCGCCTCGCGGATCGTGGATCGTGCCGGACGGCCTGCGCTCGTGCTCACTCACCAGGACGGCCACTCCCACGGCTCGGGTCGGTCGATCCAAGGATTCCACCTGCTCGACGCCCTATCGGCAGTCCACGAGTCGACACCGAAGACCGACGACGACGGGATAGGCAACGGCGCAACCGCGGGCCTCTTCACCCGGTTTGGCGGCCACGCCCACGCCGTCGGCTTTTCCCTTCCGACCGACCGCGTCCCCCTGCTCCGCAGCCGAATGCAGCGTTACGGCGCGCCCCTGTTGACTGGGACCATGCTTGCGCCTCCGCTCCCCTACGACGCCGAGGTCGAACTCAACCAACTCACCCAGGACCTCTACGACTGGATCGCCCGCTGCGCTCCCTTTGGCATCGGCAATCCTGAGCCAGTGTTAATGACGCGCGGCCTGACCCTGACGGCCCCCGTCCGCTTCATCAAAGAGAAGCACATCTGCCTGCAGCTTCAGCGAGACGGAGAGCCTGCACGCTTCACCGCCCTGGGATGGAGCAGGCCCGTAAACTGGCCCGCTCGCTGCGCCGAACTCGATCTGCAAAAGGGTGCGCACATCGACATCGTCTACTGGCTGAAGGCAAAGACAAACCCGCAGTTTCCCGGTCTCGAACTACAGCTGATCGATCTTCGTTTAGCCTCACCCTCGGTCGCCTTGTAAAATACTTTCTTTCCACAATCCGTGGTCGAGCACGGATCACTGCGGGTCCGAACAGCATCTGAAATTGTGTAAGAGTCGACGGAACAGAAAACATCTGCTTCGTTTTCGATGCATCGGCGTCTTATATACTGAAGCTTCGAAATCATGCCCACGACCGAGACAAGACGCTTGAATCCTGTTCTGCTGTGGGTAACCTTCCTCGCAGTCATCGTGTTTGCCGTTATAGCCGCACACTTCTTCAGCCGCGAACTGGTTGAGGTCCGCGTAGCGCCCGTCAGCAATCAGAATCTGTCGAAGCCAGTATCGACCAACGGCAAGGTAGAGCCCATCGAAGAGTTTCCAGCCACCGCCCTTGCTCCCGGCGTGGTCGCGAAGATCTACGTCGAAGTCGGACAAAAAGTTAAAGCAGGCGACCTGTTGATCAAAATGGCGGACTCTGACGCCGTGGCCCGTCTTGCCACTGCCAAATCGACGCTCCAGAGTGCGGAGTCCGGGCTACAGGACATGACGCAGGGCGGAACTCAGGACGAACGCATCGGCCTCTCCGGAGACATGGCCCGCGCGCAGTTACAGCAGCAGCAGGCGACCGGCGATCTTGCGGCCTTGAAGCAGCTACAGCAGAAAGGCGCCGCATCCCCCAGCGAGGTCGCCTCTGCCGAACAGAGACTACAGACCGCCGACAGCACCCTAAAGGGCCTGCAGTTGCGCAGCACACAGCGTTACAGCGCCACCGACAAGAGCCGTTCCGAAGCTCAGGTCGCCGACGCAAAAGCTACCGTCGCTGCCGCGGAGAAGAGCTACGCCAACGACAATATTCGTTCAACGCTGTCTGGAACGGTCTACTCCATCCCCGTCTCCACCTACGATTTCGTGCCGGCCGGCGAAAGCTTGATGGATGTCGCCGATCTTAATCGCATCCAGATCCGCGCCTATTTCGATGAGCCCACCATCGGCGCCCTCGCAGTCGGACAGGCGGTCAAAATCATCTGGGACGCCAAGCCGGACCAAATCTGGCACGGACACATTAGCCGCGCACCGACCACAGTAATTACCTATGGCACCAGGTTCGTTGGAGAGTGCATCATCACTGTCGACGATGCCCGCGGCGATCTGCTGCCAAACACCAATGTAACCGTCACAGTGACAACCTCGCAGCGCTTCAACGTCCTCAGCGTTCCTCGGGAGGCGCTCCACACCGATGGAGGAGACTACGTCTTCCGCGTCGTCGACGGCAAACTTGTCCGCACTCCCGTGAAGGTGGGCCTGGTCAACCTTACTCGCGCCGAGATTACAAAGGGTCTCACGGACAAGGACACGGTTGCACTGAGCGCCACCAGTAACCATGAGCTCTCCAACGGGCTCGCAGTCAAAATAGCCGAATAGCGATGGCAACACGCCTCATCAACGCTTGCATGGCTGTCGTTCTTGCTCTCTGCTCCACCACTCGCCCACTCGTTGCCGATACCGGAGTTGCTGACGACCGCCAGGCATACGCGCTCCTGCAGCAGGGCCGCGTGGAAGAGGCCGGCGCAATGCTCCAGAAGACTCTCGCCACACAGCCCGCCGATGCCACCGCCCACCAGCTTCTCTGCAGGGTCTTCTATACGCAGGAGATGGCAGAAGAAGCCATCCATGAGTGTGAGCTGGCCTCCTCCAACGCGCCCAACGACAGCACCACCCAGATGTGGCTCGGTCGCGCCTATGGCCTCAAGGCCTCTCACGCCAGCCCGTTCCTTGCGCTCGGTCTCGCGAAGAAGGTCCATACGGCCTTTGAGCGCGCGGTTGATCTGGACCCCAACAATATCTACGCCATGAGCGACCTCGGCGAGTACTACGTTGCCGCTCCCTCATTTATCGGTGGCGGCCTCGACAGAGCGCAGACCCTTGCTGCCACGATGCTGCGACAGTATCCATCGCAATCCCACCGGCTGTCGGGCCTCATCGCCGAAAAGAAAAAGGACGTGGCAACCGCGGAGGCCGAGTTCAACAGCGCCGTCGCAGCCGACAAAACCCCGGAGGCCTATATTGACCTCGGGCAGTTCTATCAACGTCAAAACCAGCTCGACAAAGTCCTCGCAGCACTGCGGCCTGGCATCGACGCCGATCTTCGCAACGATGCCGTGCTCGTCGATGCAGCCAGCATTCTCTCTGCAGCGCATCTCTCCCCTCAACTCGCCGAGAGTCTTCTTCGCGAATATCTCGCGTCTCCGGCAAAGTCCGACGATGCTCCTGCCTTCCAGGTCCATCTCCAGCTTGGCAGGCTTCTCGCACAACGCGGTGACTCAGCCGGCGCCCATCGCGAATACGCTGCCGCGCTCGCCCTCGCACCAAACTACGCACCTGCCCAGAAAGCGATGCGGGGACCGTAGGGAAAAAAGCGATACCATGATGAGTAGCCGATCTAGAAGGAATCTCTCAGGACGTATGACTCGTCTTCTCCGCCTGTTGCTTGCGTGTTCTGTCTTCGTCTGTGCGATGACGCCTGCCTTGGCGCAGATCTCCCTCAGTACGGCGGTTGACCTCGCCCTCAAAAGCAACCCCAAAGTTAAAGCGGCGAAGGCAGACCTAGACAAGGCGCAAGCGGCCGTCCAGGAGCTCCGCGACGCATACATCCCGAACGTCGTCTTCGGTATTGGCATTGGCCCTACACCCTATGGCTTCCCGCTCGGCACTCCCTCGCTCTTCAACCTCACCTCTCAGTCCCTTGTCTTCAGCTTCGCGCAGCGGGACTATCTTCGCTCGGCACACGCCGCCGTAGATGCAGCGGCTCTCACTCTGACCGATATCAGTCAGGCAGTGGCTGAGGACACCGTCCTTACCTTCATCGCGCTCGACCGCGATACCCAGCGCCAGGCTGCGCTCAACGATGAAACAGGCTTCAGCGGCCGTCTCGTCAGCATCGTGCAGGACCGTCTCGACGCCGGCCAGGACACTGCCCTCAATCTGACCACCGCACGCCTCACTAACGCACAGATTCGACTGGCCAAGCTTCGGGCCGACGACGAGACCGCCGCGGACCAGACTCATCTGGCACAACTGATCGGACTCCCCGCTCAGGGCCTCAGCGTCACCAGCAGCAGTATCCCCCCCTTCATCGCGCCGGAGCCCGATCGCCCAGGCCTCCAGCAGGCCAGTAGTCCTGCCGTCGAGTCAGCCTATGCCGTCGCGCGCTCAAAACGTGAGATCGCCTTCGGCGATGCCCGCTATATCTTGCGCCCGCAGATCAGCTTCGCCGGCCAATACAGCCGCTTCGCAGAGTTCAATAACTATCAGGACTACTACCTGCACTTTCAGCAGAACAACGCCGCAGTCGGCGTGCAGATCAGCGTGCCGCTCTTCGATGAAGCTCGCCGCGCCAAGGCGCGCCAATCGAATGCGGACGCGGCCCACTCGGAGCACGAAGCCGATGCCGCGCGGGATCAGTTTTTTGAGAGCCGCCTGCGCACCCGTCACACCATGGCAGAGCTCGCAGTCCGTGCTGAGGTGGCAACTCTCGATCAGCAGTTGGCCCAGCAACAGCTGGACATTCTGCTCGTCCAACTCAAAGCAGGTACGGGAAACTCGTCCGGAGCGCAGATGTCTCCCAAGGACGAACAAGCCTCGCGGATCGCGGAGCGTGACAAATTTTTATCCGTCCTCGACGCAAACTTCCAGATGCGCCAGGCGCAGATCAACCTGCTGCGTCAGACCGGCGAGCTCGATGCGTGGATCAGATCTACCGCAACATCCGACTCGCTGACAGTATCAAAACCATGACGAAAGTTTAGGGATCCTTCAACGTTGTCCTGAATCCCGGTCATTCCACGGGGCCTCATTGGGACGCACCACCAACGCGACCCCAGAAAAGCCCCCTAAGCCGTGTACAAAATGGTAAAATCGAGGTTATTATTATGCCCCTAAAGACACTGTTTTTGAATCCGCCATCCTTCGAGAAATTTGACGGTGGTGCCAGCTCCCGCTGGCCCGCTACCCGCGAGATCGAGTCCTACTGGTATCCCGTCTGGCTCACCTATCCGGCAGGCATGCTGGAAGGCTCCCGTCTCCTCGATGCACCGCCCCACCACATTAAGTGGCAGGAGGTCGTCGAGATTCTCAAGGACTACGAGTTCCTCGTGCTCTTCACCAGCACCATGGGCTGGGATGGCGACCAGAAGATGGCCGAAACCATCAAGCAGACCTATCCCTCCATCAAAATCTCCTTCGTCGGCCCACCGGTGACCACCTCCCCGGACAAGGCACTCAACGAGTGCCCCGCCATCGACTTCATCTGCCGCCGTGAGTTTGACTTCTCCGTCGTCGAATTCGCCAACGGCAAGCCGCTCAACGAGATCCTCGGCATCAGCTATAAGGACGCGAGCGGCGTCATCCAGCACAACCCCGACCGTCCCCAGGTCAGCCCTGAGCAGCTCGACGAGATGCCCTGGGCCACCGAGATCTACCACCGCGACCTCGACGTCACCAAGTACAACGTTCCCTTTCTTCTGCACCCCTACGTCGCGCTCTACTCCACCCGCGGCTGCCCCGCCCAGTGCACCTTTTGTCTCTGGCCCCAGACCCTCAGCGGCCACGCCTGGCGCAAGCGCTCGACCGACGACGTCGCCGCCGAGATGAAGCAGGCCAAAGAACTCTTCCCCCACGTTAAAGAGTTCTTCTTCGATGACGACACCTTCAACATCCAGAAGGCCCGCACCATCGAGCTCTGCGAAAAGCTGAAGCCCCTCGGCCTCACCTGGTCCTGCACCTCGCGCGTCACCACCGACTTCGATACCCTCAAGGCCATGAAGGAAGCCGGCTGCCGCCTCCTCATCGTCGGCTACGAGTCCGGCGACCCCCAGATCCTCAAGAACATCAAGAAGGGCGCCACCGTACAGCGCGCGCTCGACTTCACCCGCGACTGCCACAAGCTCGGCCTGGTCGTCCACGGCGACTTCATCCTCGGCCTCCCCGGCGAGACTCGCGAATCCATCCGCAACACCATCGAGTTCGCCAAGCAGCTCGACTGCGAGACCATCCAAGTCTCCATCGCCCACGCCTTCCCTGGCACCGAGTTCTTCGACTACGCCAAGGCCAACGGTTTCATCACCAACGAAGCCATGTCCGACGAGGGCGGCCACCAGATGGCCCACATCGAGTACCCGGGCCTTCCCGTCGAGTACGTCATGGAGATGGTCCACAAGTTCTACGACGAGTATTACTTCCGCCCCAAGGCCGCCTTCCGCGTCGTCTGGCAGGCCATCGTTAACCGCGATGTCCCCCGCCTCTACACGGAAGCAAAGTCCTTCATGACGCTCCGCTCGCAACGCAACAAGGCCGTCCGCGCCGTCAAGGCAGCCAACGAACTCAAAGCGCAGGAATCCGTCAGCATGAACGCGTAGCTATCCTGTCGTCGCAGCATCTAAAGATGCGGTCAGCATACAAATGCTGGCCGCTTTCTCTTAGCTGTCATCCCCTGAACGGATCGAACAAGAATGCAACACACCCTCACTCCCCGACGCTGGCTGGTCCTCATCGCCGTCATGCTCGGTGCCTCCATCGGCGACGCCCTTTTAGGCATCGGCATGAAACAACTCGGCCCCGTCTCCCTGAATCATCTGAGCGCACTCCTCTTCGCTCTCAAATCCCCCTGGATCATCTCCGGCATCATCGTCCTGCTAGGCTTCATGGCCTGTTACATGACCGCTCTCAGCTGGGCCGACATCACCTTCGTCCTCCCCGCCACGGCCTTCGGCAACGTCATCGTCGAAATCCTATCCCGCTTCTGGCTTCACGAGCACATCTCGCGCTCCCGCTGGCTTGGTGTCGCTCTCATCGTCATCGGCGTAGGCTTCGTCGCCAACGGCCCATCCCGCACCGAGCACGCCCCAGTAGAAGTGGAGGCCCTGTCATGACCCACGCCACCCTCCATACCTGGACCACCATCTTCGCCGTCGTCCTCACCGCCACCGCAGGCGATATCTTCATCGCAGGCGGCATGCGCAAGCTCGGCGACCTCGACGACATCCGCGCAAAGTCCGGCCTCTTCGGCGCGATCAAAGCGGTCCTCTCCAGCGGCATGTTCCTCATCGGAATCACCTGCATGGCCCTGAGCTTCTTCTCGCTCCTCTTTGCCCTCTCCGACGCAGACCTTAGCCTCATCGCTCCCGCAACGGCCTCTCTCACCTTCATCACCACAGCCGCGGCAGCAAAGTTCTTCCTCAAAGAAAACGTAGACAGCCGCCGCTGGATCGCCGCACTCTTCGTCTGCGCCGGTGTCCTCCTGCTCGCCCGGTAGTCACACAGCTGCGGCTTCAACGTTCCTGCAGAAGAGGGTACCCAAGGCTGCAGCGGCCTCGTCTGCCTGCCTATCCCTTGCCGAGACGTTCGAGGCATGGATATGCGACGGCTCGGAGGACGAAGGACCGGCCCAGGCTTGTCAACCCCCATATCCCACGAACCCTCATGCTGACAACAACTTACATGTGGCGCATGAGTTCTACTCCATCCGCTAGACTGGATATAGAACATATTCGAGCTTCGAGCGCACAGGAGGAGGAGAAGAAGAGCGAGAAGCCGTCTCGACTAAGCTATCCCTTTTCGAATCTTATATTTACCTGTAACCCTTTCGTAATGAATATTTTGCAGTGGCGCTAAATCGTAAATCTATCATTCTAGGATAGTTAGCAAGGGGTACCCCCCCGGGGGTATACCACGATTGCGCCGCGTACCTCGTGGCCTATCGCGACACAATCCGGTTGCGCGCCGCCATGGCTGCGCCCTGAGCAAGAATCATCAGCTTCACCGGCGTCGAAACGCTGATTCGCTGGGTAAACACGTCGCTGTCGGCTGTGGCGATCTTGTAGAGGAGCCGGTGATAGATGGTGACGAGCACCCAGAGCGCGGCGCGGCTGTCCGCGTCGATCAGGGGAAGCAGACGGTCGGCAGAGGCATAATACTGCTCTGCGCGCGAACCAAGAGCACCGAGCATGGCGCGGTCGTTTGTCTCCATCGCGGCGCCGTCAGCCAGTGCCTTCACGCGATCGACGCTGACGCCGAACTCGTGGAGCAGATCTAGAGGCAGATAGATCCGGCCGCGCTCAGCATCCTCCTTGACGTCACGCAGGATGTTGGTCAGTTGAAAGGCAACACCGGTCTCTTCGGCCAGCTTCTCCGCGCGAAGGTCGGTATAACCGAAGATTTTGATGCAGACGAGACCGACAACTGAGGCTACGAGATAGCAGTAACGATAGAGATCGTCAAAGGTAGCAAAGGTTTGGAGCAGATTCTGCGCCTCAGAACGAGGTTCAAGATCCATCGTGGTTCCCTGCACCAGCTCTTCAAGCAGAGCGTCTGAGATTGCGAACTTCTTTTGCGTGTCGTTGAGCGCGACGAAGACCGGATCACCCGAGATGCCGCTTCGCCGGGCCGTGCGCCAACTCTCCACCCACTGCGCCATCACCTCTCTGCGCTCGGCGATCGGCAAGGATTCATCATCGGCAATGTCGTCGGCGCGCCGCATGAAGGCGTAGACCGCGCACATGGCGTTGCGTTTGTGCTCTGGCAGCACACGAAAGGAGTAGTAAAAGTTCTTCGCCTCGCGCTGTGCGATGGCGCGGCAGACAGCGTAGGCTTCGACGATCGTCACCGCGACAGCCCCGCTCGCAGTTTGGCTACCAGCGCGTCGACGAGAAGGAAGACCTTCTTCACCCTGGTAACAACTGGCCTGCCTCGCAGCACGTCGAAGTCCTGCGCGGTAATACCGTCGAGGATCGCGTCGCCAGCCTTGCGAAACATGTCGAGGATTACGGCGAGCTCCTTGTCGACGTGTGAGCTGATCTCGCCGCCTTCGTGCAGCATCCCGCGGGTGCGCACCACCAGGCCTTCGATCATGGCGCGAAACTCCGGCGTGAAGACACGGCCTTCGATCTGGCCCTCGTCCACGCCGAACCGCAGCATGTCTTCGGCTGGAATATAGCGACGGCCACGCTCTGCATCTTCGACGACATCCTGCCAGAAGTTTGCCAGTTGCAGAGCGGTACATACCTTATCGGAGAGCAGGGCGAACGACTCCTCCTTGTATCCGCAGACCCAGAGAACGAGCCTGCCAACAGGGTTCGCCGAATAGTGCGAATACACCAGCAGCTCGTCCCATGTGTCGTAGGTTGTCTTCACCTGACCTATGCGGAAGGCGTGCAGCAGATCGGCAAAGAGCTCACGCGGAACGCCGCACCCTCGCACGGTTTCGTGCAGGGCGACGAAGACCGGATGGATCGACCGCTCAGGGGTGTCGTAACACTCGTCCAGCATCGATCCCCAGGCATCGAGCAGACGCAGAGCAACTGCTGGATCGGCAACTTCATCTCCCAGGTCATCGGCAGCCCTGCAGTAGGCGTAGATGCTCTCGAAGTGAGGCTGGACCTTGCGCGGCAGAAAGAAGGTTGCGACATGGAAGTTCTCGTAGTGCGAGGTGGCGAGCTGGTGGCACCAGGCCTGTGCTTCATCGAGGGTAGGTCGCTCGAACGGCGTCAGATACTCTGGCGGAGCTCCAAGGAGAGCATGCTGGGCTACAGTCGTCTCGCTCACTGCGGCACTCCGTCGGGGAAGACCGCCGTCTTGATGTCCTGCACGCTGCCATCTCTGTGCATCATGCGGGCAAAGACTGCCGGGACGGCATCGAGTGCGACCCGGCCGGTGACGTACTCCGCGCACTTGAAGCGCCCGCTGGTGATGAGCTCGAAGGCCGTTCTGCACGTGGCAGGAGTGTGGTGGAAGCTGGCTTTGAGCGTGATATCGCCATAGTGGAGATGGTTCGTATCAAGCTGTACCTTACTTCCGCTGGGAGGCCCGCCGAAGAAGTTGACCAAACCGCCCTTGCGCACCATCTCGACGGCCCACTCCCATGTTGCAGGGGTGGCCACTGCCTCGATGACCACATCGGCGCCGTGGCCTTGAACGGTAAGAGCTCGAGTAGCAGCTACGACATCGTCGACGGCTCCGAGGTACACGACCTGGCTCGCGCCAAAGAGCTTAGCAGTGGCGATCTGGTCCTCGCGTTTGACCACGGCGATCACGTTGACGCCGGCCAGCTCAGCAACATGCATGAACATAAGCCCGATGGGACCGGCACCGATGACCACCATCGTGTCGCCGGACTGTGCACCGCTCTCCTCCAGGCCGCGCACGACGCAAGCCAGCGGCTCGGTAAGGGCAGCGTGCTCAAAAGGAACACCCTCGGGGATGAGAAGTGTGTTTTTCTCTACGATCCTTGAGGGTATCTTAATGAATTCGGCGTAGGCTCCGTTGTTGAAGAGCAGGTCTTCGCAGAGGTTTTGTTGGCCATGCAGACAGAAGAAGCAAGCGTCGCAGGGAGCGGAGTTGAGCGCGACGACGCGGTCGCCTGCGTGAAAAGAGGTAACTCCGGAACCAGTCTCCGCGACCAGCCCGGCGAGTTCGTGGCCAAAGGGGATTGGCGGCTTCAGCATCATGGCATGGTAGCCGCGGCGATAGACCTTCAGGTCTGTTCCACAGGTGAGTGCAGCACCAACGCGCACCAACAACTCACCCGGACCGGGATGCGGCATCGCCACGCGCTCCAGCCTAAGGTCTTCCCTGCCATAAAGTACCGCTGCCATCATGTCGGACATCATCTTTTTCTATCTTCTCACTCCACTGGGTGTGGACGCATCTCTGGCCACATCCGGACCCAACCTGGCTCATTGCAATCTCTTCCATATCGTGCAATCGTCGGCAGAAGCCTCGCATCTGATAATCTGAGCCAGATAACGACATGCCCTTCGTCTCTCCAGAGATCTTCGCCAAGCAGAGGATTGCCGCCATTCAGGACTACTCGGTCTTGTCTTGGCGCGCAGTCGTTAACCTTTTTTCACGTCCTCGCTATTGGGCTGACGTCTACACCCAGATGGACTCGATTGGCGTTGGTTCGATGCCTATCGTAGTGCTGACCGGCTTCTTTACAGGTTGCGTCCTTGCACTGCAGTCAGCCACATCTCTACAGGCGTTTGGGTCGGTTAGCCTGACCGGCAATCTCGTCGCGCTATCAATGGTGAAAGAGCTTGGCCCGGTACTGACCGGTCTGATGGTATCCGGTCGTAATGCATCCGGCATGGCATCGGAGCTTGGCTCCATGAAGGTGACTGAGCAGATCGATGCCATGCGAGCTCTGGGTACAGACCCCGTACGGAAATTGGTCACCCCACGCCTCTATGCCACAATCTTTATGCTCTTCTTCCTCACCATTTTGTCGGATGCCTTCGGCATAGCCGGCGGCGCATTGGTGAGCGTGGCCTTGCTCGGTCTCAACGCCTCCTCCTACTTCCACAACTCATACCGTGCGTTGGCCTATGGAGATATTGTCCAAGGCCTCACTAAGCCGCTTTTCTCCGGATTCATCATCGCCACGGTCGGCTGTTACTTCGGCATGAACACCAAGGGAGGAACCCAGGGTGTCGGCCGGTCTACGACACAAGCCGTCGTTGTCTCTTCGGTCTTCATCATCATTGTCGACTTGCTCGTGACTCGAGCGATGATCGGCATATTCGGTAGGTGACCCAGACAATGATCGAAAACCTCGCTAACAGGGACGTTTCGCAGAGTCAGGCGGATGCCAGCTCCTCGGAACCTGTTGTGGTCTTCGAAGATGTCTCCATTACGTTTGACGTCAAGCCGGTTTTGCAAAATATCTCGTTCGCCGTGCATCGTGGCGAAACCAGGATCATCCTCGGCCCAGCCGGCGGTGGAAAATCAGTTTTGATCAAGCTTGTCGATGGGCTCATTCGACCCGACTCCGGTGTCATTCGCGTCTTCGGCGAGGATGTAACAAAGATGCGGGAACGCGACCTATTCAAGCTTCGGGGCCGGATCGGCATGGTGTTTCAGGAGTCGGCGTTGTTCGACTCGCTTACGGTCGAGGACAACGTCGCCTATCGTCTGCATGAAGATCATGTTCCAGAGGAGGAGGCGCACTCACGTGTCGTTGAGGCGCTCCAGTTCGTCGAGCTTGAGCAGACCATCGCGAAGTTCCCACCAGAACTCTCCGGCGGCATGCGTCGTCGTGTCTCAATCGCCCGCGCCATCATCTCCAGCCCGGATCTGATCCTCTACGACTCCCCTACCGGAGGCCTTGATCCGATTACTTCAACAACCATCGTCGAACTTGTCGTGAAGCAACGCGATGTCTCCCATACGACTGCACTGATGATCACGCATCGTCTGCAAGATGCCTTTCTTCTGGCGCGGAACCGCTTCAACAGCAAGACCGGCAAGGTGGAACCTATTCCTAATGGCGGGATCGACGACAGTACGAAGTTTC
>Ga0302324_100007256_pt1 | contig 23649 bp, 16 predicted proteins | sample Palsa_T0_1_FD_201949 | JGI IMG/M metagenome (GOLD analysis project Ga0302324, IMG submission 201949) | Peat permafrost microbial communities from Stordalen Mire near Abisko, Sweden - Palsa_T0_1 | ecosystem: Environmental > Terrestrial > Soil > Palsa > Peat permafrost | place: Sweden: Abisko... | reverse complement strand
CCCGCTGCTCCGCCGAGATGTAGCTGAACATGCCACTCTGTTGTTGGGCATCGCCTCGCATAAAACATAGACGATGTAATCTGTTCTAATGTCACAGCCAATTCGGCTTTTTTCCGCAGCCTGCTAGAGGGCACAAGAAAGCTGTTCACTAAGCACAAAAGCTGGTGAACCCCATGAACGCGGAATTAGCGCGACGTCGCCGCCCGCGCCAATCCACCCGGACGCATAATGTGGTTATGAGGAAATTTTCCGGTCCGGAGTTGAAAGAGGCCCTCGGCACGCTGAAGGCCTGGACTGTCGTCAACGGCAAGCTCCACAAAGAATACAAATTCGCCGACTTCATTCACGCGTTCGGTTTCATGGCCACCTGCGCGCTGGCGATCGAGAAAATGGGCCATCACCCCGAGTGGTCGAACGTCTACAATCGCGTAACCGTGGATCTCACCACTCACGACGCCGAGGGAATTACTTCGAAAGACGTCGAGCTGGCCAAGCTCTTGGACGACACCGCGAAGAAACTGCAATGAAGTTGATTCTGACTCTGTCCTGCGCCGCCTGCTTGTTCGCGACATGTTTGTTTGCTCAGCCGGCGTTTACTGGCGGCGCGGCGGTGGACGAACAGATCGGGCAGGCCGTCCACACCGGACTGATTCCCGGCGCGGTCCTGGTGATCGGACACAACGGCGCCGTGGTTTACCGCAAGGCTTACGGCGAACGGGCATTGATTCCCAAACGCGAGCCGATGACCGTGGATACCATGTTCGATGCCGCCTCTCTGACGAAGGTAATCGCCACTACGCCCTCCGTCATGAAACTGTTCGAGCAGGGCAAGATCCGCATCGACGATCCGGTGACGAAGTATCTGCCCGAATTCCAGGACGGCCATAGCGACATCACCATTCGCGACTTGATGACGCATTTTTCCGGATTGCGGCCCGATCTGGACTTGAAGCCGGTCTGGAGCGGCTACGAAACCGGAATCGAGCGCGCCCTCAAGGATCAGCCCGCGCGCCCGCCGGGCATTCGATTCGTCTACAGCGACATCAACTTCATTCTGATGGGCGAAATCGTTGACCGCTTGAGCGGCAAGATGCTCAACGATTTTGCGCGCGAAAATATTTTCGAGCCGTTGGGCATGCGCGACACCATGTTCTTGCCGGGGCGCGATCTGATCCCGCGCATTGCGCCCACCGAAATGGACCCGGCCACTGCGCAGCCGTTCCGCGGCGTCGTGCACGACGACACTTCCCGCTTCATGGGCGGCGTCGCGGGCCATGCGGGAATGTTCACCACGGCGGACGATTTGGCCAAATTCGCCCAGATGATGCTGGACCACGGCGAGGCCAACGGCGTGCGGCTATTCAGCGCGGCCACCGTCGAAAAATTCACATCGCCGGCATCGCCCGCCGATCAGCCGATTCTGCGCGGGCTGGGCTGGGACATCGACTCGCCTTATTCGAGCAACCGCGGAGAGCTGTTCCCCATCGGATCGTACGGGCATACCGGCTTTACCGGGACCTCGGTCTGGATCGATCCCACCAGCCGCACCTACGTTATCCTGCTCACCAACGTGGTTCATCCGCATCGGGGAAAATCGCTGAGTTCTTTCCGCGGCCGCGTGGCCACCATCGTCGCCGCATCTTACGGCATCACGGCGCCCGGCGTTAAGCTCACCGGATACAACGAGACTATAACCGGACCGGGCCTGCATCGCACGGTGGAACCCCGCGGCGCTGTATTCACGGGCCTGGACATGCTGGCCGAGCAGGGTTTCGCGCCATTGCGCGGGAAGCGCATCGGGCTGATCACCAATCAGACCGGATTGAGCCGCGAGGGAAAACGAAATATCGACCTGATGCTGGCGGCGGGAGTGAAAATTGCGGCTTTGTTTTCCCCCGAACACGGCATTTCGGGCATGGAGGACGATCCGGACGTCCCAAATAGCAAGGATTCGGCGAGCGGCCTTCCGGTCTTCAGCTTGTTTCAGGGATCCACGAAGCGAATGACTCCGGCGATGCTCGACGGCGTCGACGCCCTGGTGTTCGATATCCAGGACGCCGGCGCGCGTTTCTATACGTATTCCTGCACCATGCTCTACAGCATGCAAGAGGCGGCCAAGAAGCGGCTGCCATTTTTCCTGTTGGATCGGCCCAATCCCATCACCGGCGTGCATGTCGAGGGGCCCATGCTCGATCGCGATTTGGAGTCGTTCGTCGGGTGCCTGGAAATTCCTGTGCGGCATGGAATGACTTTCGGCGAATTGGCGAACATGGCGAACGCCGAAGGGCGCCTGGGGCTCGATCTCCGCGTCATTCCCATGCGTGGCTGGGAACGCGGCGATTGGTTCGATTCCACTGGACTCGCCTGGGTGAATCCATCGCCCAATTTGCGAAGCCTCAATGCCGCGCTACTTTATCCCGGCGTGGCGATGCTCGAAGCTTCGAAGAATTACTCGGTCGGCCGGGGAACCGATGCGCCGTTCGAGCAGGTCGGCGCCGACTGGATGCGCGGCCCCGAGTTGGCGGCTTCCTTGAACAGTCGCTTTATTCCCGGCGTGCGCGCTTATCCCACTCGGTTCACGCCGAGTTCATCCAATTTCAAGGGACAAACCTTGGACGGCGTTCGATTCGTGATTACGGACCGTGACGCTTTCGATAGCGCCCGGCTCGGTCTGGAGTTGGCGTACGCTTTCGAAAAGCTTTATCCCGGCAGAATGGCGTTGGACACCAACCGCTTCCTGATTGGAAATCACGAGGCGATCGCCGCCGCAAAAGGAGGGGTGGACCCTCGAACGACGCTACAGAAAATCGAGGGATCCCTCGCCGCCTTTATCCAGCGGCGAGAGAAGTACTTGCTGTACAGGTAATCGCTTCAGGCTGCCGCGGATTTGGCGGCCTTGGCTTCGTTCTTCGGCCTATTCTTGCTGCCCGGTGGACGGCCCCGCCTCTTGATCTGCGACATCCAGGCCGGCGGACGGCCGCGACGCCTTCCTCGCCCGCGCGCCAACCGCTCCAACGTCATAATCGCTTCTTCAATATGTTCGCGTTCGAGCCGAAGCTCGGCGAGCATCTTGTTTATATCCATCTTCTTCTAATCTCCCCAGAAAAATGTTCTTAAGATTTACTAACCTGTTCGTAAAAGCAAACAAGTACCCAACTCTAATGGTCTTGTAATAATGTTTGTACCCTATTTCTGGAGGCAATTTCAAGCACTTTGTTCTGGAAACCGAACAGAAGGGTTTCGGTACTGCACGTACTCACCTCATGGTGATAGGCTCCAAATCGCGAAAATGGCTTTCAAGCCGCTCCGGGCGGCTACAGATCAGGCCTTCCGCCGCCAATGGAAGTAAAATGGCAACCCCAGGGCGATCAATGCCAGCCCCATCAGCGATTCCCGCGGTGACTTGATCAGCGTGGAAACAACCAGGCAGGCGATTCCCAGCACGAAAACGATGGGAACCACCGGATATCCCAAGGTGCGATAAGGCCGAGGCATATCCGGACGCTTACGCCGTAATACGATGACGGACGCGGTCGCCATCCCATACAGTAAGACGCTCGCGAATATGACGTAGGTGTACAACTGATCGTAGCGCCCGCTCAGAACCAATAGCGAAGCCCACGCGCTCAAGACGAGAATAGAGACGCTGGGCGTCCGATGCTGAGGGTGAACGAATTGGACGCTGCGGAAAAAGAGGCCGTCCCGGGCCATCGCGAAGGGTACTCGGGCGCCGGTCATGATGGACCCGTTAAGGGCGGCAAAAATCGAGATCATGGCCGCGACGCTCACGGCGGCCGCTCCCGGGGCTCCGAACACTCGCCGCATCGATTCGCCCGCCACGCGGTCGGTGGAGGCTACGGCATCGGCCGGCAAGACGCGGAAGTAGGCCAGATTCGCTAACAGATAGATCGCTATGACCGTCAAAGTTCCGAGAATCAGCGCCAAAGGAAGGATGCGCTGAGGCTTGCGGACTTCCGATGCCACCATTACGACGTTATTCCAGCCGTCGTAAGCCCATAGCGCCGCCACCAATGCCGCAAAGAAGCCCAGAATACCCCCCGACGCCGGTGTCAAAGTATGATAATTGGCGGCCGAGCCGTGCGCCGTTCCCAGACCGATCACGATGATGCCCGCAATAAGCCCCACTTTGACGAGGGTGACGATCACTTGCACGTCGCCTCCCACCTTAACGCCGAAGTAATTGATCAGTGCCAATACCGCGATCACGCCCATGGCGAGCAACTGGCCGTAGCGAATTTCTAAGGGGTGGCCCGACTCGCCCAGCGGCAGCGGTACTACCACCCAAATCGTATTCAGTTCCGGTTGAAAGTTGGCCAGATAGATGAAAAACCCGGTGGCGAGGGTGGCGATCGATCCACTTTTGGCGACCCACATCTGAGTCCAGCCGTAAATGAACCCCCACAGAGGACCGTAGGCTTCCCGAAGATAGACGTACTCGCCGCCCGCCGCGGGAAGAGCGGCCGCGAGCTCCGCATAACTCAGCGCTCCACAGAGCGACAGCACTCCTCCGAATACAAAAACCGCAAGGACCATCAGAGGCGAGCCCACGTTCTTCACCATGCTGCTGGGCACTAGGAAAATGGCGCTGCCGATCATGGTGCCGACCACGATGGACGCCGCGCTCCAGATTCCCAGTTCCCGCTTAAGCTCGACGCGGGCGCCCGTCTCAGGCTGGTTTTCGATCATGAGTCGACTCCCGAAGCAAGGGCGCAACCAGGCAGCCGGTTAGGAACGTCGCCGTGGTTCCGATCAGCACGTACCATGTGAATGCGATATGGGTCCATTGTTTGACGCATAGCATCAGGATGAGGCCGGCGATCATGGCGATCATCGCGGCGTTCTGGTGGACGAATTTGGTGAGTAAACCGAGCAGAAAGACGCCCAGCAGCGATCCATAAAGAATGGAAGCGATGGTGAGGCCGGCCTCGAGCACCGAGCCCCAATGGCGGGCTACCAATCCGACCAGGATTAGGATCATCGCCCAAGCCACCGTGGCCCATCGGGCGATACCCAGGAAGTAGGTTTCGGGCCGCGAGGGATCGCGTCCGAGAGCGAAGGGCTTATAGAAATCGACAACCGTCGTCGAAGCCAGCGCGTTCAGCGCGGCGCTGAGGTTCGACATGCCGGCCGCTAGAATGGCGGCCATGACCAACCCCGCAAGGCCGGGCGGGAGATGATTCCAGATGAAACTCGGATAGATGGACTCGGGTGGCGCGGGGGCGGCGGCATGCCGGTCCGAGTAAAAGACGAAGAGCAGCGCGCCGATCAGCAGGAACAGCGCGAATTGGAAAAAGATCACCACCCAACTGGAGAATAGCGCGGCGCGGCTCTGCCCTTCCGTTTTCGCTGCCAGCAGTCGCTGGACCAGCAACTGCTCGGTGCCGTGGCTGGCGGTGGTGAGAAAGCAGCCGCCGATCAGTCCCGCCCAAAAGCTGTAATTGCGCGAGAAGAATTCGGAGGTCCAGGAAAACCGGAAATCGAACATTTGGAATTTGTGCGCGGCGTCGGCGATTTGGCGGGCGTGGGTCCATCCGCCGGGAATCTGGTGCAGGATAGCGAACAGGCTCAGGATCGCGCCGCCGACGTAGAGGATCATTTGTACGACGTCGGTCCAGATGACGGCGGTCATCCCACCCTCGAAGGTGTAGAACAGCGTCAACGCCACGATGACCAGGATGGACGCGACGCCGCCCGTGCTCAGAATGGTGGCGATGATGATGGAAACGGCGAACACGCGAACGCCCTCGGCCAGTGCGCGCAGGACCAGAAACGTGCCGGCGGTCAGCCTGCGGATGCGTTCGCCGAAGCGGCGCCGCATGAGCTCGTAGGCGGTATACATTTCGCCCCGGAAATACTGCGGAAGAAACAGTGTTGAGATCACAACGCGCGCGAGCAGATATCCCAGGACAAGTTGCAGAAACTGGAAATTCCCGGCGAATGCGAGCGGCGGTGTGCCGATGACGGTGAGCGTGCTGGTTTCCGCCGAAACGATGGAGAGGCTGATGGCCCACCAGGGCGCCGACCGGCCGCCGAGAAAATAATCCTTAAGATTGCGCTGCCCTTTGCGGAATCTGGCGCCGAACCAAGTGATCGCGATCAAATACAGCGCGATCACGGTCAGGTCGAGAGAATGCATGGGAAAGCGGATGATAGCACGGCGACTTGGGCACCTCGAAAAAACTCCAGGCCCCGGTTGACGATATGCATAGATCATGCATACTAGTACATATGCGCACGACGTTAATCATCGACGAAGGCCTGCTTAATCGCGCCCGGGATTTGACCGGCATTCAAGAGAAGACCGCGCTGGTGCGGGCCGGGCTGGAGGCTTTGATCGCCCGTGAAGCCGGCAGGCGCCTGGCCGCGCTAGGTGGCACTCAACCCAAGATATCGAACATTCCGCGACGGCGATCTGCCTGATGGTGCTGGCGGACACGTCGGTCTGGATTGAGCACTTCCGGCGCGGCGAGCCTCGCTTAGCGGCGCGACTGGCGGACGGGCTCATTCTAATGCATCCCTTCGTTTCCGGCGAGCTGGCCTGCGGGAACCTGAAGGACCGAGCGGCCATTCTGTTCGACCTGCACGCGCTGCCTCCAGCCAAGCAGGCATCCAACGCCGAGGTCTTGCAACTTATAGAAGATCGGAGGCTGTGGGGACGAGGGCTGGGATGGATTGACGCACACCTGCTCGCCTCAGCACTTTTGTCGAGCTGCCAGTTCTGGACACTGGACACCAGGCTGGCCAGGGCAGGCGTGGAACTGGGGCTGACCTAGGCCATAGCCGCTACGCCGGCTGCTGCATGGTCATGCAATGCAGCGTTCCCAAGCCAGCACCAGGTCGCCGTAATAGATGCCGACGACTTCTCGGGACGGAAAAAGCGCCGCCAGGATATTGAGCGCCACTCGATCCATCGGGTCGTTGAAGGTTGGAACCAGAACCAGTCCGGCACTCTCCTTATGTCGATGTCCGCCCCGTGTTCACGAAAACGGATTCCTCTCCGATAAGGACATCGCGGAGGTATAGGTGATTAGAAGTAATCGGTTGGTGCTTACAGGCCTTGCGGTCCTGTGGCTTATGGCTGCGGCGAGTTTCGGACAGGCGCCACCTCCCGACAACTCGAAGCCGTTGACGAGCGCAAGCGATCCATTTTCCATGGATCTGGAAGCGCTGTCCAACACCAAGGTGACGACGGCGTCGAAGTTCGCGGAAAAGCTTTCCGACGCGCCGAGCGATATGTCGGTGGTATCGAAGGATGAGCTGCGCCGCTATGCCGGGTTCACGCTGCTCGAGATCCTGGAGCGCGTGGCGGGGCTCACGGCGAGCAGCGCGTTTTTCGCCGATCACGGCACCATAGCGGCGCGGGGAGACCAGACCCGGACGGATTCGGGACATATTCTCATCCTGATCAACGGGCGCCCGGTGCGGGAAGTGCTGGAGGGCGGAGTAAGCAACGATATCCTGCAGTCTTTTCCGGTCAATGTACTCGAGCGAATCGAAGTGATTAAAGGTCCCGGCTCGGTGCTTTACGGCTCGGACGCATACTCCGGCGTCATCAACCTGATCACGCAAAAGGCCGAGGTAACAAGTTTTACCGCCAGCGCGGCCGGCGGCGGCGCGGGTGAGGCGGCGGGGTCGGAACAGGTGCTCTACGAGCGAGGCGCTCTCAGCGTCGTCGAGGCCGGCCAATACCATCAATCGCCGCTGTGGAACACGGTCTTTCAGAGTTTCCACGTACCTTCCAACCTGGCTTATTCGCAAACCGCTACGCTCCGCGACGACGGCGAAGGACTTTTTCTGGGACTCAACTACGAGGGCTTGAGCTTCATGTCCTCGTACACGGCCGTGGAAGACCCCTCCTTCGTCCGGGGCATCGTGGGGGACGTGCGATCCCGGCGCGGATTCGGCGATCTGGGCTACTCCGAGAAAATTTCGGAGAAATGGGAGATGACCTTTAATCTCACCTACACTCGGGAAGTGCTGGCCGCGCCGGACTATCCCGACGCCTATCGAGACTCGAACGAAGCTGATCTGGAGTGGACCAACTTCATCACCTTCTCGTCGAACGACCGCTTGACGTTCGGAACCGTGCTCAACCACATTCGCGGCTCCGAGTTGTATACCGGTGAGCAGCCGGCCCTGCTGGTGGAGGACGCGCAGCGCTGGGGCGACGGTTTCTATGTCCAGCACGAGCACCGGCTCACCGACGATCTGAAGCTGGTGGGCGGCTTGCAGGCCAACAAGATCGGCGACATGGCCCTGAACGTCGTTCCCCGTGCCGGCATTCTCTGGAATCCGCTCCAGAACTTCACCATGAAGGCGCTCTACGGCGGCGCATTCCGCGCTCCCAGTCTCGACGAATTGGGGCTTAACAATCCCGGACTGAAGGGCAATCCCAATCTCATCCCGGAAACGGTCGGCACGCTGGACCTGCTGGGGAGTTATCAGAGTAATCGAACTCTGATCAGCATCGACTATTTCCACAGCCGGGAAGCCGACCTGATTTTCGAGGACGGCAGCACCCGCCCGGCGCACTACTACAATCTCAGAACCCCCGCCACGTTCCAGGGGCTCGATTCGGAAGGCAAATACTACTTCCGGCGCGACTGGTTCCTGATGGGTTCCGTGCTTTACCAGCAGAATCAGGACAGCGCCATCGCGAAACTGAGCCCGATTCCCAGACTGGGGGCTAAGGCCGGCATCAGCTATATGGCCAACAACGGCGCCGATATCAGTCTGTTCGACTCGTATCAGGGTCACATTCCCGGCTATGCCTCGTCGATCAATCCGCGCCCCGACGCATTTCATTCCGTGAGCGCGCACGTGCGTTACGACCTCACCAAACGCTGGTTCCGGGAAAGCCCGCAAGGCGTTGCGCTGTTCTTGCATGCAGATGACCTGTTGAACAACGAGGTGTGGCTCCCGGCTTTGGGAACCAACTCCGCCAACACGATGCCGGCGGTACGCGGCCGGACCGCGTATTTCGGAATGGAGTTTTGGCGGAAGCAATAACGGCGGCGGAATCATGCTGACCCACCTCATGTGTATTGCTCTGGTTGCCATCGCCCCAACCCTGGCGGCGGAACCGGAGGAATATACGGTGAAGGGGGCGTTCCTGCTTAATTTCGCCAAGTTCGTAGATTGGCCGTCCGAAGTGTTCAAGGGGCCGGGCGACCCCATCGCAATCTGCGTCTTGGGGCAGAACCCGTTCGGTCCTTCGCTGGATCAGGCGGCGCGGGGAACCGTGATCGCAAACCGGCCCGTGAGCGTGCGGCAGGTTTCCGATGGGCAACAGGCCGGCCAGTGCCAGATCGTTTTCATGGGCGCGACTGAGCGCAAGCGTTTGAAGGTGTGGCTCGAAGCGCTGCGCGGCAAGAGCGTGCTTACGGTGGGGGAGTCGGAAAGTTTTCTCGCCAGCGGCGGCGTCATCGATTTCAAGTTGAACGAAGCCAAGGTCCGCATGGAGATCAGCGCGCCGGCCGCAGACCGCGCGGGACTCCACATCAGCGCCAAATTACTAAGCATGGCACAGGTGGAAAAGAAGTGATTGGCATGCGGTTGATCGGGGTGGCGCACACATATCGGAACCTGCCCGTGAGGCACAAGCTGCGGCTGGTAATCATGGTTACCGTCACCGCGGCTCTGCTATGCGCCTGCGCCGCCATGCTGGCCTATGACCGCGTCGTGGCGCGCGATTCCATGCGCAACGACCTGGATGTCCTGGCCGAGATGCTGGGCGCGAACAGCACCGCGGCCCTGAGCTTCGATGACGCGCGTGTTGGCGCGGAGATCCTCTCCACCCTGCGGGCCAAGCGCCACATTGTGGCCGCCGAGCTATTCGCGGCCGACGGCCGCCCCTTGGCCGGTTACCGCCGTTCTTCCGGACCGGCGCCGTCGATGGCGGCGCGTCAGCTCGACGGACCGTGGTTCGAGGCGCGGCGTCTGATCTTGTTCAAAACCGTTCGGCTCGACGGAGCAAAGATCGGCGCCATCTATCTCGAATCGGATCTGGATGAACTCGACACGCAGATCCGGCGCTTCGCCTCCATCGTGTCCGCCATTCTGTTGAGCACCTGGCTGCTGGCGTTCGCGCTCGCCTCGGGGCTCCAGGGCATCATCCTGGCTCCCATCGCGCATTTGTCGCGCGCGGCCAGGATCGTGTCGGAGCAGAAGAAGTACTCGACGCGGGCCGTGAAGGTAGCCGATGACGATTTGGGTCAACTGACCGACGTCTTCAACGGAATGTTGTCCGAGATCGAGCACCGGGACCAGGACCTGGTGCGTCACCGGGACCGTTTGGAGCGCGAAGTGGAGGCTCGGACTTCGGAATTGGTGAAATCGAACGCAGAGCTTCGGGACGCCAAGGAAAAGGCCGAGGCGGCCAGCCGGGCGAAGAGCGAGTTCCTGGCCAACATGAGCCATGAAATCCGGACGCCCATGAACGGCGTTACCGGGATGACCGATCTGATCCTCGACACCGATCTCACCGCCACGCAGCTCGACTACCTGGAGACCGTCAGGACGTCTGCCAATCTGATGCTCGCCGTGATTAACGACATCCTCGATTTCTCGAGGATCGAGGCGGGCCGGCTGGATCTCGATCCCATGCGGATGAACCTGCGCGATCTGGTGGAAGAAACCATCCGCACGTTGGCGGTGCGGGCGCATGAGAAGGGTCTGGAACTGATCGGCGGCATCCAGCCCGAAGTCCCCGAGTTTGTCGTCGCGGATGCCACCCGGCTGCGGCAGGTTCTGGTGAATCTGATCGGTAATGCGATCAAATTCACGGCACGCGGGGATGTTACGCTGGCCGTGAATATCACGGGCAGAAGCGGCGACGGCGTTAATCTCGAATTCGTCGTGAGGGATACCGGAATCGGCATACCGGCGGAGAAGCAACGACTTATTTTCGAAGCTTTCGCGCAGGCCGACGGGTCCACTGCCCGGAAGTTCGGAGGCACGGGTCTCGGTTTGGCGATTTCAGAGCGCCTGGTAAAGGCCATGGGGGGGAGAATCTGGGTGGAGAGCGAGCCCGGACAGGGAAGCCGGTTCCACTTCACCGTTTCGGTGGGCCGCGCGGATGAGTCTGTCGAGGAAGATCGGCCCGGCGATCGCGCGCTCGAAGGGGTATCCCTTCTCGTGGTTGATGACCACCCCACCAACCGTCGGATTATTGCGGAGCAACTGCGGGGATGGGGAATGCGGCCCGACGAGGCGGAAAGCGCCGAGCAAGCCCTAGGCTTGATCCAGTCGCGGACGAAAAACGGTGTCCCGTTCCGCGTGGTGCTGGCCGACATGCACATGCCGGGGATGGATGGTTTGGGACTGGCTAAGCGCTTACAGGAAACTTCGGCCGCCCGCCTGGCGGTGGTCTTGATGGGTACTCCCCGGGAGCACCCCAGCCACCTGGCGCTTTCGGGCGAGACCGGGATCGCCGTCTATCTGACCAAGCCGGTTCGCCGCCACGATTTGCGGGCCGCTGTGTCGGACGCCATCTCGAGTGGAAAAGGTCGTCCCCTTAGAACCGCCGAGTCGCGTACGCCGCGGGGCCTGGACATCCGCCCAAGCGGGCGAAGCCTCCGTATCCTGCTCGCCGAAGATAATGCCGTTAACGAGAGGGTGGCCTGCGCGATCCTTGGAAAGGCCAGCCACGCGGTGGAAGTGGCGCGAGACGGACGGCAGGCCGTGCGGATGATGGCGGCGGGATCGTACGACGTGGTGCTGATGGACGTCCAGATGCCGGAGATGGACGGCTTCCAAGCCACCGGCGCGATCCGCGAGATGGAAAAACGGACCGGCGCTCACACTCCGATCATCGCCATGACGGCGCACGCCATGGCCGGAGACAAAGAGCGGTGCTTGGAGGCGGGGATGGATGGTTATGTCACGAAGCCGTTTCAGCCCAAGCAGTTGTTGCAGACCTTGGAAGAGTTTCAGGGCGAACCGGAACCCAGCTCGGTTGGCGGCCCAATGACCGAGCACGAGCACGCACAGTGAGGCTGTGCCCTGGGTCGAAGCATGTGTATCGCTACGCCGGCTGCTGCATGGTCATGCAATGCAGCGTGCCCAAGCCCAGCACCAGGTCGCCGCAATAGATGCCGACGACTTCTCGGGACGGAAAAAGGGACGCCAGGATATTCAGCGCCACCCGATCCATCGGGTCGTTGAATGTCGGAACCAGAACCAGTCCGTTGGCGATGTAGAAATTCGCATAACTCGCGGGCAGCCGTTGGCCGTCGAAGTAGACCGGGGCCGGCATCGGCAGCGTGACCACGCGCAGTCCGGTTTGCGCGATCAGCGCGAGGTTCTCCCGCAACGGCTGGTAGTTCAGCTCGGACCGGTTTTCCTCGGCGGCGATGACCACCGTGTTCTGGTCGCCGAAGCGCGCCAGGTCGTCGATGTGGCCGTGGGTGTCGTCGCCCGCGATGCCGTTCTTGAGCCAGATCGTTCGGTCGATGCCAAGATAGTCCGCGAAGTAGCGCTCGAGCCGAGCGCGTCCGATTCCCGGATTGCGGACTTGCACGGATTCGCTGAGCAGGCACTCCTCGGTGGTGAGCAGGAGGCCTGCGCCGTTGACGTCGATGCTGCCGCCCTCGAGCACGATGCCGGGATCGAACTGCCGCATCCGAAGTCGCTTGGCGGCGAACTCCGGGATTTTGTTGTCCTCGCGCCAGTTGTCGTACTTGGCCCACCCATTGAACAGCCAATTGGTGATCGCGACTTCGCCTTTGCCGTTCCGGACGAAGATCGGACAGTAGTCGCGCGTCCAGCTTCGGTTGGTGCGATGCTTCACGAAATCGACGGTGTTCAAGTCGGCGCCGCATTTGACGAGCACACGACGAGCGCCTCTTTCGGTTGCGGCATCCTCCACCAGGATGCAAACCCGCTCCACCGCGGCCAGGCGGCGGACGATATCGCCGTAGACCCACGGGATGGGCGCGAACTTGCCAGGCCAATCGGTGCGCTCGCGAGGCCAAGCCAGCCAAGTGGCGTGATGCGGCTCCCATTCGGCCGGCATCCGGAATCCGAGCCGGCTGGGTTTTAGTCCAGCCATCGCTTGGCTTTCAATCTAACCATCGCTTCACGATCGGAGCGTAGGCGTCCACGCGGCGGTCGCGCAGGAAGGGCCAATTGCGGCGCACCTCCTCGATGCGATGGGGATCGCACTCGGCCACCAGGATCTCCTCCTCGCTCAAGGACGCTTGCGCGATCACTTGCCCGAACGGGTCGGACACGAACGACGATCCCCAAAATTCGAGGCCGCTGTCAGCGGGCCCTTCGTGGCCGACACGATTGACGGCCGCCACATAGATGCCGTTCGCGATGGCGTGCCCGCGCTGGATGGTGCGCCAGGCGTCCAGCTGCGCCGCGCCGTATTGCTGTTTCTCGGACGGATGCCAGCCGATCGCGGTGGGGTAAAAAAGAATGTGCGCGCCGGCGAGGCTCGAAAGACGCGCGGCTTCCGGATACCACTGGTCCCAGCAGACCAGCACACCGACGCGGGCGAATCGGGTGTCGAAGTTGACGAATCCCAGATCGCCGGGTGTGAAATAGAATTTCTCGAAGTAGAGCGGATCGTCGGGAATGTGCATCTTGCGATAGATGCCGGCCAGTTCGCCGTCCGCGCCGATGACGGCCGCGGTGTTGTGGTAAAGGCCCGCGGCCCTGCGCTCGAACAGCGGCGCGACGATCGCGATGCGAAGTTCGCGCGCCAGCTTTCCCAGTGTTTCGGTGGTGGGGCCGGGAATGGGTTCGGCGAGGGCGAACAGTTGGGCGTTCTCCTCGCGGCAGAAGTATTGGGAGCGGAAAAGCTCTTGCAGGCAGACGATCTCGGCGCCTTTAGCGGCGGCTTCGCGGATTCGCCAGCGCGCTTTCTCCAGGTTCTCGTTAGGATCGAGAGCGCAGCTCATCTGCACCAGGCCCACCCGAAACTTCTCCGCGTTCACGGATTCCATTTCTCTATTGTGACGCGCCCGAGAGCATGGTCTCCATGATCTCGACATTGCCTTCGTGACAGGCGAATTCGTAGAGCTTTTCTTCGGTTCGTTTCAAGCGAACCATCGCCGTCCAAGGTTTGGTCCAGGTACCGGGCGCGTCCACCGTAACTTCATAGCGGATTTCGTTCGCGGCGACGCGCGTGAAGCGCTCGATGAGATGCAGGTCTTCGCCGGCCCCCAGGAAATTCGTCCGGGCGGAAAAATTGGTGGTATCGACCACCAACGTTTTGCCTTCCCAGCGGCCGCGCGAGTCGCCCTCCCAAGTGCGGATGCTAGGAGGGAGGTGCGGTCGGCCATCCAGCGGAATGATCCTCGCTTCATGGGCCGTCTCCCAGAAATAAACGACATGATCCCGCGTCTGCACGATCTGCGAGTGGGCGTATGGATTCGCGCTAAAGATGCTGCCGACCCGCGGAACCCCGAACGTGATGCAACGCTGCTCGATCGACAGATCCCGCGGGCTCGAGCGCGCGTTTGTCGCCATGGCCTGGGCCAGATGTTCAGCCCGCCTCTGCCGGCCAAGTGTCGTGTATGGGGGCAGCTTGCCATCCGGCGGATCGACGATGAGCGAGGTCCGGTTGTCGAACTCGCGGTCGACGACCAAGGAGTCCTCTGTCGCGCTCGAACTGGTGTGCCGTTCAGGATTGGCGAGTACGACGGAGAAGAAGCTGTCCCCCAGCGCGTCGTCACTGCGCCCGCCTCCAAATATCCGATCGGCGCGTTTTTTCAGCTCGGCGACTTCGTCGTCGGTTAAGGTCGGCCGCCCCTCGAACTCCTTGGGCCGTTCCAGCGGCGTGGCGCTTTGGTTGACCCAGTTTCCCTCGAGGTCGGGGTGACCATCCCCAGCTAAGGGAGCGGTCCAGGATTTCGCCGCGGGGGCTTGCGCCAGGACAGATATCTCCAGGCAAGCTACGATGGCGATCAAACTCAGCAGTCGATTCAGCATTCCAAGGGATTCCTTCACATGTACAACCCGCCGTTCACGTCCAGCACATGTCCGGTGATGTAGGCCGCTTCTTCGCTCGCCAAAAAACGGACCGCGGCCGCGACGTCTTCCGGACGTCCGATACGCTTGAGCGCGACGTGGCCGATCATGTTGTCCTTGCGTTCCTCGGAAAGGCCGGCGGTCATATCCGTCTCGATGAAACCCGGCGCCACGGCGTTGACGGTGATGTTGCGGCTGCCCATTTCCTGCGCGATGGCCTTGGTGAGTCCGATCAACCCCGCCTTGGAGGCCACGTAATTGGCTTGTCCGGGATTGCCCATCTCGCCGACCACCGACGATATATTGACGATCCTGCCCCAGCGCTCGCGCATCATGGCCGGAAGCACTTGTTGAATCGCCACGAACGCTCCCGTTAAATTGACCCCGATGACGCTGTCCCAATCTTCTCTCTTCATGCGCATGGCGAGCCCGTCTTTAGTGATGGCTGCATTATTGACCAGGATCGCGATGGGTCCGAAATCCTGGGCTGTTTTGCGGATCGCTTCCTGGATGGAATCGCCCGAGGCCATGTCGACGGCGACCGCAAACGCTTCGCGCCCCTCGGATCGAAGCAGGCCCGCGAGTTCCTCGAGCTGAGCGGCGTTGCGCGATGCCAGCGCCACCCGAGCGCCCGAGCCCGCTAGAGCGATGGCGCAGGCGCGTCCAATCCCGCGGCTCGCGCCGGTAATGAAAGCGGTTCGATTTGTCATGGGCGAGTGAATTCCATCATAGTAAAACCTGGGCTTTCCAATTACGTTATGGCATACAGCGATTTGCGCGAGTTCATCGCCGCGCTCGAGAAGAACAAGGAACTGCGGCGCATCCCGTTCGAAGTGGATCCGGTGCTGGAAATTACCGAGTTCGCCGATCGCGCGGTGAAGAGCGGCGGTCCGGCGCTGCTGTTCGAGAAACCGAAGGGCAGCAACATTCCGGTGCTGATCAACAGCTTCGCGAGCGCCCGCAAGATGGAGATCGCGCTGCAAGTGGAATCGGTGGAAGAGGTGGCGCGGCGAATCTCCGAATACCTGGAAATGCGCATGCCGGAAGGCCTGCTGGGCAAGCTCAAGATGCTGCCGAAGCTGGCGGAAGTCGGCGCCTTCTTTCCGAAAATCGTCTCCGGCGGCCCGTGCAAGGACGTGATCCGGCGCGACAACTTTTCCCTGGCCGAATATCCGATTTTGAAATGCTGGCCCGAGGACGCCGGGCCGTTCATCACGCTGCCCATGGTGTTCTCCAGGAATCCCGACACGGGCAAGCGCAACTGCGGCTGTTACCGGCTGCAGGTTTTCGACGAGCGGACGACGGGCATGCACTGGCAGACGCATAAGCAGGGAGCGGAACACCATCGGCGTCTTATCAAGGAGGGCAAGCAGACGCGCATGGATGTGGCGGTGGCGATCGGCGCCGATCCGGCCACCATGTACTCGGCCATTCTCCCGCTGCCGCCCGACCTCGATGAAATGATGATCGCCGGATTCCTGCGCGGCAAGCCGGTGGAGATGGTGAAGTGCGAGACGTCGGATCTGGAGGTTCCCGCCAACGCGGAGATAGTGCTGGAAGGCTATCTGGAACTGGGCGAGCTGCGGCGCGAAGGCCCGTTCGGCGATCACACCGGCTTCTATTCGCTCGACGACGACTACCCGGTGTTTCACGTTCAGTGCATCACCCAGCGCAAGCATCCCATTTATGCGACCACGATTGTCGGGCCTCCACCGATGGAAGATTACTACATGGGCAAGGCGATCGAACGCATTTTTCTGCCGCTGATGCGCCTGCAACTGCCCGAGATTCGCGACATATCGATGCCCGCCGAGGGAATCTTCCACAATCTGATTCTGGTCTCGATTCGCAAATCTTATCCGCTGCACGCGCGCAAGGTGATGCATGCCATCTGGGGCCTGGGGCAAGCCATGTTTAGCAAATGCATCGTGGTGGTGGATGAGGAAGTGGACGTGCAAAACGCGAGCGAAGTGGCGTGGAAAGCGCTGAACAACATCGATCCGGAGCGCGACATCCAGTTCGTTCTCGGTCCGGTGGATTCGCTGGACCATTCCAGCCGCATGCCGAACTACGGCTCCAAGATGGGCATCGACGCCACTCGAAAGTGGAAGGAAGAAGGATTCACTCGTCCCTGGCCGGATGTCATCCGCATGCCGGAGGATGTAAAGCGGCGCGTGGCCGAGCTTTGGAAGAAGGCCGGACTTCCCTGACGGCATCGCGAACCAGAATCGCTTATCTGGTGAGCCAGTATCCGGCCGTCAACCACACCTTCATCCTGCGGGAGATCCGGCGGCTTCGCGAGTTGGGCTTCGATATCCGCGTGGCGTCGGTACGCGCGGCGGACCGTCCCTTTGAGCGGCTGTCCGCGGAGGAACGGGAGGAGCAGCGCGCCACGTTTTACATCAAGCCGGCGGGCGTCGGCGGGGCGATCAGGGCTGCGCTGGGCTTGTTGCGGTGGAGGCCGATCGCATTCCTGGGCGGGTTCCTTTATGCGCTGCGTCTGTCGAAGCTCAACCCGCGAACGATCCCGCGATACCTGTTTTATTTCGGCGAGGCGGTGGTCTTCGCGGACTGGATGCGCCGCGAGCGGCTGTCGCGCTTCCACATGCATTTCACGACCACGGTCGGATTGCTGGCGCGGCGTCTGGCGCCCATGCGAACCTCGGCGACGATCCACGGCTCGGCCGAGTTCGAGGATCCGAAGGGTTTTCGCTTGCGGGAAAAAATCGAGGCGTTTGACTTACTGTGCGCGATCAGCGAGTATGGGCGCGGCCAGTTGATGCGGCTGTCGGACCGGAAGCAGTGGAACAAGCTGCGTGTTTCAAGATTGGGCGTCGATCCTGCGGTGTATGCGCCGCGGCCGTTCCGCTACAATCCTTCGCCGTTTGAAATCGCTTGTGTGGGGCGTTTGGCGAGAGTCAAGGGCCAGGCTGTTCTGATCGCCGCGGTCGCGAGGATGGCGCGGCAGGGTCGCGCGGTGGTGCTGCGGCTGGTAGGGGATGGCCCGGAGCGCGCGAATCTTGAAAACCAGGTCGGCGAGAGCGGTTTAAATGCACGCGTCTTTTTCGAAGGCTGGCAGAATGCGGATCGGGTGCGCGATTGCTATCAGCAGGCAGATGTCTTTGCGCTCGCGAGCATGGCTGAAGGAATCCCGGTGGCGCTGATGGAGGCGATGGCGATGGAGATTCCCTGTGTCGCGACGGCGGTCATGGGAGTACCCGAGTTGATCCGCAACGAAGTGGACGGTCTGCTGGTTGCCCCCGCGAACGAAGAGGAACTGGCGGCCGCGCTAACACGATACTTGGACGATTCGGAGTTGCGCCACCGCTTGGGGAAAGCCGGGCGACGGCGCGTGGTCGAGTGTTACGACTTGAACCGCAATACGGCGGGTTTGGCGGAGATCCTGCGCGAGGTTCCTCCCGTCGAATGTTAAACTGAATAGAAAGACGGCGGCTGTAGCTCAGTTGGTAGTAGCGCCAGATTGTGGTTCTGGATGTCGTGGGTTCGAATCCCACCAGCCGCCCCAAGGTTGAAGCCGCACATGCTCCTTCTCGAGCGGCCTGGGCTAACCAATCGGATAGTCATCGATCACCAAAAGATAGACTTACGGATCGATCAGCTTCAGCCTGATGGCGTAGCGCACCACGCCGGCAACCCCCCTAACCTCCAACTTCCGCATGATATTATGTCGATGAAATTCAACCGTCTTGGCCGAAATTCCTATCTTGGCCCCTATTTCTTTAGAAGTTAGTCCTTCTGCTAAGCAGCAGACAACTTCCTTTTCCCGAGTGGTGAGTGGGTCATCCTGTCCCATGAGACCAGCGACTGATAGCAATCCGGCAGCCATATTGCGGGTTCGTGAAGCAACTCGAGTCTAAAGCGGCCGCCCACCCCCTTGACCCGGGCGGGTATCTTATATACGATCAGCCTGATGATCTAGTAAGGAGGGAAAGACCATGTCGCTTTCTCTGAACGAACTTTGGATTGTCTGGGGCACGATTACGGCCGTACTCGCCTGCCTGGTGATTTACCGTTCCCTGGTCAGCAACAAAGAAGAGGATCAACTCTTCCTAAACACGGAAAACCCTGCGGAGAGTCACATGGAAGCCGAGCAACGGGCAATTCTCATGCGGCTAAATAAGCTGGGGCTGTACATCAAGAGTTTGAGTTATGTTTCGGGGGCGATCCTGGTGTTCATCGCCGCTATCTGGATATACCGCGGAATCAACGGATTTACCAACCCGTCCCGGGAGCCCTGACGCTCGCCGAACGCCGTCGCGGCGCACAGTATAATTGTGTACCGAGACGACCGAAGGGAGCTTCGTATGGACGAAATCAAACGCAGGACTTTCATCACAGGCTTGGGCGCGGCGGTTTCCTTGGCGCCCGGTTTCGCGTTCGCGCCGGCGCGCGAGGGCGGCGAAAACAACCCCGATCTCACCAAAGTGAATCCCGAGTTTTTGGCGAGTCCCAAGGAAGTTCACGCCTGGCATGTCGTCAAGGACTCCAAGGGCGGGCCGACGATGACCGGCAGTCCGTCGTGGAAGAACTATCTCGAATTCGCGGAAAAGAGCTGGCGGGAAAGCGGCGTCGTGGATGTTTTCCGGAATCCTTTCACATTCACTCGCTGGTATACCACCGAGTTTCCGGACGATTCGAACTGGTCGCTGCACGTCGAGGGCAAGAAAATCAAGGTGGCGAGTTACGGTTGCAATTCCGGCCAGACGCCTGCGGAAGGCGTGACCGGACAACTGGTCGTTTATAAAGAAGGAATGTCCGCGGAGGAACTGCGCGGCAAGATCGCGATCATGGTGAAGGAGCAAGGGCGCGGCGGCAGCTCTGGAACCGACGATTACGAATACCTGTCGAATCCCGAGACGTTTCCCGATCCGCTGCATCCGCGCGCCGAAGAGGCGGCGCTCAGTCCGTTCCCGATCATGGGATTGGGGGCTGCGCAAAAAACGTTGATCGACGCGGGTGCTGCCGGTGCGCTGATCGTGATGCCGCTTTCCTACGAAGCTCTGGCCGGTGTTTATACTTTCGGTGTCCCGGCGCTCCACCAGATGCCGAGCCTTTACCTGGATCGCGATATTGGCGCTCGGATGATCGAAGCCGCCGGCGCTGGGAAGAGCGCCACTCTGCGGCTCATCGCGCAGACCGAACAGGCTGAAGCCTACCAGCTCTTCGGCTACCTGCCCGGCAGGAATTACGGAAAACCGAACGACGAACAAGTGCTGCTCATCACGCATACGGACGGGCCGTCCATTTCGCAGGAGAACGGCGGACTCGGCATTTTGGCGATGGTGAAATATTTCGCGCACATTCCGCAATCCGAGCGGCCGCGCACGCTGATGCTGTTCTATGATTGCCGCCACTATATGCCGGGCGCGGAGCGAGCGTTCGCGGCCCAGGATTATGCCGCCAGCCATCCCGAGATTTACAAGAAAGTGGTCGCCGCCATGGGCATCGAGCATCTGGGCCAGATCAAAGTGGAAGAGGGAAACGGGCAGCCTTATCACAAGACCAGTCTGATGGAGCTCTCCTCGGTCTGGATCACCAACAACCAGCATCTGGTGGACATTTCACTGAAGGCGGTTAAGGACAACCATCTCCCGCGCGTCCAGGTCCAGTGTCCAGGACGCAAAGGGATTCACGGCGGCGAGCAAGGCCCTTGGTACGGCCTCGGCGGGATCGCGCGGAGGATCGGCGTGGCAGGCGCTTCCACGATGGGATCGATGACGGCGTATTGGTCGACTAAAACGCGGATCGATTATCTCGATGCTGCCCACTTCGTGAATCAGATGGCCAGTATGAGTCAGATCTGCGGCGAATTGATGATAGCCGATGTCGAGTCCATCAAGAGCGCTCCGGCGAAAGCTTAGTTTCCGCTGGTCGTCGAGCCTGTGGCGCCGCGCGGGTGGTACGTTTTGTCGGGATACGGGGGCGGCGACGGGACGGTCACCGGCTGCTTGCGAATCAATTCCTGTAACTCGCGGATGGCGGCTTCGAGCTGGGCGTCCTTTCCGTTGAAGGTTGCGAAGGGCAGATTGTCGACCACGAAATCGGGATCGACGCCATGACCTTCCACCAACCATTTCCCTTCGGGGCCGAAGACTCCATCCTCGGCGGCGGTGGCGACGCCGCGATCGGCGAGCAGGTTGCTGCCGGTCAGCCAGATTTCGCCGCCCCAGGTGCGGGTTCCCACGATCTTTCCAAGGCCCAGCCGCCGGAAGCCCTCGGCGAAAGCCTCGCCGTCCGATCCGGTGTGCTCGTCGCATAACAGGATCAGGTGACCGCGAAAGGCGGCCTGCATGTTCCAATACGGCTTGCCGACGCGCGGCTGCCAGTACATCCAGGCTTTGCGCAGCAGCTTTCCGAGAATCCAACTATCGATGTTGCCGCCTCCGTTGTGCCGGACGTCGATGATGAGACCCTGACGGTCGAAGACTGGATAATATTGCTCCTCCCATTGGTTGATGTCGTCGGAGCTCATGGCGCGTAGATGGATGTAGCCGATCTGATTCGCGCCGGCTTGTTCTACTTTCAAGCGGCGAGTATACTCCCACTCGTTGTAGCGGAGGTCCGCTTCGTCCTGTAGGGAAATGGGCTTCGCGACCACATCGCGGGCTTCGGTCTTATCCTTGGGACGGACGTGCAACAGCACCTGCTTCCCGGCCTGATTGCGGAGCAACTCACCGGGGCCGGCTGAGAGAAGCTCGCGGCCGTTGATGGCCAGCAGCACATCGCCCTCGCCGACGTCCACGCCCGGGCTGGCGAGCGGCGCGCGCTTGTCGGGACGATCCGGATCGGACTGGTAAATATGTTTGACGACGTAGCCTCCCGCCGAAGCGTCGCGCGCAAGCACCGCTCCCAAAGAGGCGCTCCGGATTTGATCCGGGCCTTTTCTCAGATCGCCGCCGACCACGAAGGTATGCAGCACGGAAAGTTCGCTGACCATCTGCGCCAGCAGGTCGTTCAGCTCGGCGCGGTCGCGCACGCGTCCTATCAGCTCGCCGTATTTGTCGCGCATGGTGGCCCAGTTCACGCCGTGCATGTGGGTGTCGTAGAAATAATCGCGATGCAGCCGCCAGGCATCCTGGAACTCCTCGCGAAATTCGTCGCTGGGGATGATCGAGAACGTCCAGTCCTTGACCTCCACGCGGCTGTCGGACAGGTTCTTGGACGATTTCGCGGCAGCGTCCTGGACGGAGGAATCCATCACGTACAGGTCGTTCTGTTTGCGAATGAGCAGCCTTTTGGTATCGGCGGAAAGCTCGTAGGCGCGGACGCCCTCCATCAGCGATTCCGGTTTGTCGCCTTTATTTGCGATGTCCAGGCATTCCAGCGCGCCCTTCTCGGGATCCTCGACATCCTGGTTGATCCAGCAGAGCCGCTTGCCCGTGGTCGCCAGGTCATGATAGTTGCCCGGCGGAGCCGGCACTTCTTCGAGACGCGCCGCGATGCCGTCGAGATCGATTTCCACTCTCGGCTTTTCGGCCGTTTTCGCGGATTCGGAAGTCTTCGGGGACTCGGACGATTTGAAAGATTCATTGGGTTTGCCGGAGTCTTCGGGCTTGTCGGGATGCAGCTCGTCCGGAGGCGCGAAGGGAGATCGAAGGCCCTTTTGCAGCGGGATCGCGTAAAGTTTCATGGAACGATCGAAGTAAGGGTCGGGTTGGCGAGATCCCCAGGGCGCGCGGACGACGGTCTTCAGCGAACGATCGGACAGCAGGTAGATCCACTTGCCGTCCGGAGTCCAAGAGGCGTCGCTGCTGTTGTAGCGATCGGTGGTGAGCGGAGTGGAGTTTCCGGTCTCGACGCTAAATAAGATGACCTGGGAGAAGCCGTTGGTGGCGGGACGGTCGAAGGTAAGCCAGCGGCTATCGGAAGACCAACGCACGGCGTCGAACTGAGGGCTGGAGTCGTCGCCGTACTCGGAAACGCCGATCCTCTTTTGTGTTTTGGCCGCGACGTCGAAGAGCCAAAGCTGGTTGTCTTTGTCCTGATGCGCGATCCATTTGCCGTCGGGAGAAGGGATGCCCTGCCAGCGCAGGACCTTGCCTCCGGTGGTGAGCAGCTCGCCGTCGCCCGCGCCGTTGGCGGGAAGCGTTCGGAACTCCACTTCGCCGCTTTCGGTGGACAGAACCAGGAGCGTCTTTCCATCCGGCTGCATGCGCGCGTCGCGATAGCGGGCGGGCTTGTGAGCGGTGACATCCACCAGGCGCCCGTTCTTCACGGGGATTACGAAGACGCGGCCGCGCGAGGTGGCGACGACGCTGGATCCGTCGGGAGAAATATGCAGGGAGGTGGTGTAGTCGAGCGGCGTCTTGATCCAGCGCTCGCGCAGGTTATCGAAATCGGACGCGAGCTCGATGTTGAGGGCCTTGTCGGCGCCGGCGGCGATGTCGTAGAGATGCAGATCGGCGCCCAGTTGATAAATGATGCGGCCCTGGGATAGCGCGGGTGACTGAATGTCCCACCCCTGGTGATGAGTGTGCTGCTTCAGGTTATGGCCGTTGGCGTCCATGGACCAGAGGTTCATGCTGCCGTCGCGATCGCTGGCGAAATACACGCGACCGTTCCACCACATGGCGTCCTTGCTGGTGCCGGCGAAATCTGAGGTCAGCGGAACGGCTTCCTGACCGGGCG
>Ga0302324_100007254_pt1 | contig 23651 bp, 21 predicted proteins | sample Palsa_T0_1_FD_201949 | JGI IMG/M metagenome (GOLD analysis project Ga0302324, IMG submission 201949) | Peat permafrost microbial communities from Stordalen Mire near Abisko, Sweden - Palsa_T0_1 | ecosystem: Environmental > Terrestrial > Soil > Palsa > Peat permafrost | place: Sweden: Abisko... | reverse complement strand
TCCTGAGGTCGAGCAGATGATGGACACCGGCATGATCGCCACGTCGGATGTGGAATTCATGCGCATCGAAAAGCCGCCAACCGCCGCGTGACGGTTAGCAATCATCGTGTCGCAGGGTTTCGTCGTTTTCTTCATCAACGTCGCCGGTTCCCGCGATTCCGGCTTGCCTGAACTCCTCGCAACCTGCTGAGCACACATCCGATAGCATTCTCGGGCGATTCCTGATCGCAATTGGAGCGGCGCTTGCCATGTTATGTCCGAGGATCGGCCACGGCGCCATCCGAACGGGAGAGGAAAAGGATGAAAAACAATATGATGCTGAGAATTTCGAGAGTCGGATGCGCGATGCTGCTGGTCGCGCTTTGCGGATTGGCCCAGGAGCATAAATGGGCCGGACGGACGCTCGACGACTTAGAGTGGACAGTCCATGAGAGACTCGCCGCGGTTCCGTTTCATGGGGTGTTCGACACGCTCAATTTTGAAGTACAAGACAAGACCGTCACTTTGTCGGGTCAGGTAATGAACGAGAAGGTCAAGCAGGCCGCCGAACGCGCGACCGCTCAGATCAATGGCGTCGACGCTGTAGTCAACCGGATTGAAGTGCTGCCTTCGTCCCGGCGCGACGACGTACTGCGCATGAATGTGTATCGCGCCATCTATGAGGAGGAGCCGCTGGAAAAGTACGGCACGCGCGCCGCTCCTCCGATTCACATCATCGTCAGAAATGGATGGGTCACGCTCGAAGGCGTAGTGGATTCGGACACCGATCGCAGCATGGCTCAGCTTCGGGCGTTGAAAGTAACCGCGCATGTCGCCGACAACCTACGGGTTGCGCCGGAACTGTAGGAAGGCAACGCGGAGGGAGGATGACCATGAATAAACAGTTCTTTCAGAGCGCCGCGATTCTAGCGCTGCTGCTGCAACCGTTACATGCGGACGGCGACTTCCGCCGGGCCACGATTACCGGCGGCGGTGGCGGGAACGGCTGGTGCACGGTTGAGGTAAATGTGGACGGTACGGCGGAAGTGGAAGTGTCCGGCGACTCGGGCGTCTTGCGGACCCTCTCAGGACAGCAGGCTTTCTGGCGGCGATTTCAGTGCAACCGGCCGCTGCCGCCCAACCCCAGTGACTTCCGCTTCAATAGGATCGCGGGCCGGGGCGCCGTCCGCCTGATCCGGAATCCTCGCTTCAACGGAGGCACGGCGGTGGTCCACATCGAGGATCCTAAGGGCGGCCGCGCAGGCTACACCTTCAATCTGCAGTGGAGCGGATTTGGAGGAGGGGGAGGAGGAGGTTGGCCACCCGCCCCGCTGCCTCCTGCGCCGGGCCACCCGCCCGGTCCCCCGCCTCAGGCGCCCGGTTGGCCATCCGCTCCGCAACCTCCGGCGCCTGGCTACCCGGGCGGTCCGGGTGGATTCCCCATGGCGAAAGCCATTCGGATCTGTCAGGACTCCGTGACCAATCGGCTGAATCGGGATGGCTACCCATACGTCACTTTTGAGCGCACGATTCCGGACGACAATCCGGGCCGCAACGATTGGGTCATAGGAACGGTAAGTGGCAGGCGAGGATTTGAAACGTCGAGGTTCTCGTTCTCCTGCTCCGTCGACTTCAGCTCGGGGAGGGTCCGCTCAGTCGATGTACGCCGCCGCTAGCGAAAGAAAACGAATGTAGGTGAGTTACAAATCAAGAAACTAAAAGGAGATCAAGATGATTAAATATATTTTGGCAATCGCGGTACTGACAACCGGAGTGTCCTTCGCTCAAACCGATGAGACGACGGCACGCCTAAACAAAGAAGTTCGGCACGAACTGGTGATGCTTCCATATCTGAACGTATTCGACAACCTGGCGTACAGTGTGGAGAGTAACAGCGTAGTTCTATCCGGCCAGGTCACTCGCCCTACACTTAAGAAAGATGCCGAAAGAGCCGTGCAGCGCATCGAAGGTGTGGCGAGAGTGGACAACCGAATCGAGGTGTTACCTGTATCTATGAACGATGACCGGCTGCGGCGCCACCTCTACCGGGCGATTTATGGATATACCCCCTGAATCGCTACGCCATGCCGGTGCTGAAACCAATCCGCATCATTGTGAAGAACGGCCATGTCACTCTGGAGGGCGTCGTTGCCAACGACGGAGACAGGAACATCGTGAACATACGAGCCAACGGAGTGTACGGAGTCTTCTCGGTGACCAACAATCTTCAGGTCGAGAAAGTGGGGCAGGCTCACCTGCGGCCCCGTACGCCGCCGCCGCCCGCCAACGCGTCCTCATCGTACCCGGTTGTGGCCGCCGAAACGGCTTTGTAACAGCTTCCGAAACCGGAAGGGATACCGGGGTGGATAATGGTGGTTTCATGAACCCTATCGCCCCCCTGGCCGCCAGCCTCCTGTTTTTCCTGGTGCGCGGCCCGGCCGCCGCCGCCGGCCCATACCAGTATCCCTTCCAAAATCCCGATCTGCCCATTGAGCAGCGGGTGGACAACATCGTCTCCCTGATGACCCTAGACGAAAAGGTCGCCTGCCTGGGCACGCGCCCGAGTGTGCCGCGCCTGGGGATTGAGGGAACCGGGCATGTCGAGGGGCTGCACGGCCTCGCGCTGGGCGGTCCCGCGCACTGGGAACGACCGGGCAACACGCCGGTTCCCACCACGCAATTCGCGCAAGCCATCGGCATGGGTGAGACTTGGGATCCGGACCTGATTCGCAAGGCCGGCGGCGTCGAAGGCAACGAGACGCGCTACATCTATCAGAGTAAGAAGCGTGGCGGCCTGGTGGTGCGCGCGCCCAATGCCGACCTGGGCCGCGACCCGCGCTGGGGCCGGACCGAGGAATGTTTCGGCGAAGATCCGTTCTTCAACGGCGCCATGGTTACCGCCATGGTGCGCGGCCTGCAGGGCGACGATCCCAAGTATTGGCTGACGGCTTCCCTGATGAAGCACTTCCTCGCCAATAGCAACGAGAACGGCCGCGGTGGATCGTCGTCGGACTTCGACGAGCGGCTGCTGCGCGAGTATTATTCGGTGCCGTTCCGCATGGGCGTAGTGGACGGCGGGTCGCGCGCCTTCATGGCGGCCTACAACGCGTGGAATCACATCCCCATGACCGTGAACCCCATCCTGCGGGGAATCGCCATGAAAGAGTGGGGCGTGGATGGGATCGTCTGCACCGATGCAGGCTCGCTGCGCAACTTGATCAACCTGCACAAATACTACGCCACGCTGCCAGAGGGCGCGGCGGGCGCGGTGAAGGCGGGGATCAATCAGTTTCTGGATCGGTTCCAGGCTCCGGTGAACGATGCGCTGAAGCAAAACCTGTTGACGGAGGGGGATATCGACGATGTGATCAAGGGCGAATTCCGAGTCATGATCCGGCTGGGGCTGCTCGATCCGCCGGAGCGCGTGCCGTACTCCAAGCTGGTGGGCGAAGAGGATGCCTGGAAGGCGCCGGGCCACCAGGACGTGGCAAGGCAGGTGGCGCTGGAATCGATTGTGCTGCTGAAGAATGCGAATGGGTTCCTTCCGCTGGATAAGTCGAAGCTGAAGTCGATCGCGGTGATCGGCCCGCGCGCGGACCAGGTGCTGCTCGATTGGTACAGTGGCACGCCTCCTTACACTGTCACTCCGATTGAAGGAATTAAGGCCAAGCTCGGCTCCGGCGTCGCCGTGAACTATGCCGCGAATAACGATAATGACGCGGCAGTCAAGGCGGCGAAGGAGTCCGACGTGGCTGTGGTGTTGGTAGGGAACCATACCACGTGCGATGCCGGTTGGGAGAAGTGCCCGACACCCAGCGACGGCAAGGAGGCGGTCGACCGGCGCGCCATCAATCTGGAGATGGAAGAGCTGGTGAAGCAGGTTTATGCCGCCAATCCGAAGACCGTGATGGTGTTGGTGGCCAGTTTTCCATTCGCCATCAACTGGAGCCAGGAGAATCTGCCGGCCATCCTGCACATGACGCACAATGCGCAGGAAATGGGCACGGCCATCGCCGATGTGCTGTTCGGCGACTACAACCCCGGCGGACGCTTGGTCCAGACATGGCCTAAGTCGCTCGATCAGGTTCCCGCCATGATGGATTACGATATACGCCACGGCCGCACTTACATGTACTTCAAGGGCGATCCGCTGTACCCGTTCGGCTACGGTCTCAGCTACACGACATTCCGCTATTCGAAGCTGCGAGTCAGCGCCGGGCGTTTGGCGGCGGACGGCAAAGTGACGGTTAGCGTGGATGTCAAGAACACCGGGACGCGCCAGGGGGATGAGGTCGTCGAGCTTTACGTGAAGCATTTGAAGTCAGCCGTGGAACGGCCCGCGAAAGAGCTGCGCGGCTTCCGCAGGGTTGCGCTGGCGCCTAACGAGACCAAGACGGTCGAGATTCCCTTGGCGGCCGACTCACTGACTTACTGGGATGTGCGCCGGAAGCGCTGGGCGCTGGAACAGGATGAGGTGGAAGTGACTGTTGCTAGCTCCTCCGCGGGTGCCAAGCTGAGTAAGACGCTGCGCGTGACGGGTACGAATTGATCCGGCGACTGTGCTTCTTGGTGTCGCTGGCATGCGCCGCCTATGCGGCGCCGGATGGCATCGTGACGAAGGGCAACGGCTGGGACTACATCCGGCTGGGCAATCCGAACGATGTCACCAGTAATACAAGGGGCGGAATCCTGTTTGAAGGCGGAAGCACGGACGTGGACGCCGCTTATCAATGGATGTGCGCGAAGGCGAATGGCGGTGACTTCCTGGTAATCCGCGTCAGTGGGACCGCCGCCTACAACTCGTATATCCGCGGACTCTGTCCCGCGCTCAACTCAGTTGCGACTCTGGTCGTGTACAGCCGGACAGGCGCACAGCAGCCCTTCGTCAAGGACACGATTCTCAAGGCCGAGGCGCTCTTCATTGCCGGCGGGGACCAAGCGAATTACGTCAACTACTACGGCGGTACGCCGGTCGCGGCGGCTATAAACGCATTGGCGATGCACGGTGTGCCAGTGGGCGGCACCAGCGCCGGCAACGCCGTCCTCGCGCAGTACGGTTATTCGGCCATCACCGGTTCAGTGACTTCGAAGGCGCTCGCCAATCCTTACACGCCGCTGATAACTATCGAGAATGGATTTCTTAATGTGTCGCCGCTGCTGCGGGATACGTTCACAGACGATCACTTTGCAGCGCGCGACCGTATGGGCAGGCTGATCGCGTTCCTTGCGCGCGTCATCCAGGATGGAGATGCAGGCCGGGTTTCGGCTATTGCGACCGACGAGAAGACGGCGTTTCTGATGGAGCCGGATGGAAGTGGGGTGGCCGCCGGCAGCGGCGCGGTCTACTTTCTACGAACGTCTTGTTCGCCGGAAGTCTGCAGGCGCGAGACGCCTCTCACGTTCCGCAATGTCTCCGTATATCGTGTACATTCAGGCGGCAAGTTCAACATTGCCGCTTGGGCCGGAACCGAAGGCGCGGCTTACTCGCTGTCCGCCATCGATGGCGTTTTGCATTCTACCCAAGCGGGCGGAAGCATCTACTAATCGGCCGGCCTATAGTGACGCCAGAACCTCCGCGGCGTGGCCCGCCGGCTTAACCTTCGAGAAGATCTTCTGAATCTTACCCCGCTCGTCGATCACAAAGGTGGTGCGCTCAATTCCCATCACCTTCTTGCCGTACATATTCTTTTCCTTCCACACGCTGTAAGCATCTGCCACCTTCTTGTCCACATCGCACAGCAGCGTATATGGAAGGCGCTGGTTCTCTTTGAAGCTGGTCTGTGCTTTCGGTGTGTCCTTAGAGATGCCGAGCACCACCACGCCCTTCTTTTCAAACTTCTTGAACGTATCGCGAAACTCGCACGCTTCCACGGTGCAGCCCGGAGTGCTGGCTTTGGGATAGAAAAACAGTACCACCTTCTTACCCCGTGCGTCGTCCAAATCGAACGGTTCGCCGGAATCGGTCTGTAACTGAATCTTAGGAGCTGTATCGCCTTCTTTCAACATAGTTTCTTCCTTAGCAACTCGTTCACAACGCCGGGATTAGCCTGTCCGCGGGAGGCCTTCATCACCTGGCCAACTAGAAATCCGAGCACCGTCGCCTTACCGCTCTTGTACTGCTCGACTTGCTTCGGATTCTGTTGCAGTACCTGATCGACTATCTGTTCCAACGCGCCAGTGTCGCTGATCTGCCTCAATCCTTCTCGTTCGACAATGGCCGGCGCGGCCTCGCCGCTCGAAAACATTTTCACGAAGACTTCTTTGGCGATCTTACCGGAAATCCCGCCCTTTAAAATCAGGGCGACCAGTTCGCCAAGCCGCTCGGGCGTCACTGGCGAGTCCGCGATCTCCTTGCCTTCGGCGTTGAGCGCACCCATCAGATCGCCCATCACCCAATTGGCCGCGGCTTTGGGCTCTCCGGCGGTGGCGGCTACGCGTTCGTAATACTCGGCAATCGCGCGGCTGGCGGTCAGCACGTCCGCATCGTAGGCGCTCAGCCCATAGGTTTCCATAAAACGGGCGCGCTTACGCACGGGCAGTTCCGGCATGCGCGATCGGATCTCGTCGAGCCACGCTTCCGCAATCCGTAGCGGCGCCAGATCCGGCTCCGGGAAGTAGCGGTAATCGGGCGCTGCTTCCTTGCTGCGCATGGCGGCGGTTTCGCCCGTATCGGGATTGAACATGCGCGTCTCCTGCGGGATGGCGCCGCCGCTCTCCAGAACCGCCACCTGGCGCGCGATCTCGTAGTCCAGCGCCAGCTTCAAAAAGCGGAACGAATTCAGATTCTTCACCTCGGCCTTGGTACCGAACTGCGCGGCGCCTTTAAGCCGGACCGACACATTGGCGTCGCACCGCAAGTGCCCCTTCTCCATGTCGCACGTGGAAACATTCAGAAATTCAAGAGTCTGCTTGAGTCCCGTGAGGAAATCGTAGGCTTCCTGCGACCGACGCATATCCGGCTCGGTGACGATTTCGATCAGCGGCGTGCCAGAGCGGTTCAGATCCACGTAGGTGTAGCGAGCGGAATCCCGAAAGCCGTCGTGGATGCTCTTGCCCGCATCGTCTTCCATGTGGACGCGAGTCACTCCGATGCGTTTCAGAGCGCCGTCCACCGGGATCTCAACGCAGCCATGCTCGGCGAGCGGCTCCTCGTATTGCGAGATCTGGTAGCCTTTGGGCAGGTCGGGGTAAAAGTAATTCTTGCGCGCAAAGCGGGAAACCGGACGCACGCGGCAGTTCAGCGCCAGCGCCGCCTGGATGGCCAGTTCGACGGCCGCGCGATTCAGCACCGGCAGCGCTCCCGGCAAGCCCAAGCAGACCGGACAGACATTGCTGTTCGGCTGCGCGCCAAAACTGGTAGGACAGCCGCAGAAAATTTTGGTCGCGGTCGCCAGTTGGACGTGGACTTCCAGTCCGATCACTGGTTCATACCTGGCGATCAGCTCGGGCCCCGCAAGATCCACGAACGCCGACGACATACGTTCTAATTATACGGGAAGCGAGAAGCTTTGGGAGAGTTCTCAAGATCGTTCGACCGGCGAACTGGTCGGTGCCGCGGACGGCAACCGCCGTCCGCGACCATAGTCAGACAGTTTCGCAGGGGTTAGTTCGCTGCTCCGACGACCAGGGGTCCGACGACTTTAGTCTGCTGACTCAGATTTGCGCCGGTGCTGATGACTCCCTCCACAATATACGTCCCAGGCGCGGGTGCGGTTACTGGGAACTGTGCAATCCAGATGCCTGGATAGACATCGCCGGAAACGCTCTCCGTCAAAATCGGCGCTGCCATAGCATTTGGTTTGATGTTGAAGGTGAAGGAAGCATTGGCATTATAGTTCAGATTGTCGCCTGTAACCATGATTGTTATTGCATGGCCCGAGGTAACGGCCCCGAGAGGAAGGGCAATCAGTAGAGTTTGAATGTCCGGGCCACTAACGCAGTTAAAGCAGGGAAGAATCCCCTCCGGATCTGTATCCGCGGTCATCACGGCAGTGGTAAGAAAGCCGTCACTAACTGAGTCCGGCGCGCTGGCGGGATGTGGTAAACTGATCAGGCTCGCCTTGTTAGCAGCCAAAAGCGGGCAAAGGCCCAGTAGAAAAACCGCAACGGTGCTAGTACAAACGTTTCGCATCTTGGAAGAACCTCCGGCTTGGGGTTGAAGTTTGAGACCGGTCATTTCTGTCCGGCTCACCCAAGCGACTTAGTATGCGATAGTCGGGGGACAGTTGTCAAGCAACCAATAATCGATAATTCAATAGCCACACGATTTGTCCGGTCGAAATGGTACGGTCGAATGTAATGGCTGGGAGAATACCTGGTGTCGGGTACACTGGACCTCACAAAAGTGCGAACGCCAGGGCGGCCGTGGTAGCCTGACCTTGTGAACGTTGGCATCACTTGTTATCCGACGTACGGTGGCAGCGGCATCGTGGCCACCGAACTAGGCCTTGAACTGGCCAATCGCGGGCATGAGGTCCACTTCATCACTTACGCGAATCCCATTCGCCTGGACCCCGGCATCCCGCGCATACATTACCACGAAGTGGAGGTTTCGAGCTACCCGCTGTTTCAATATCCGCCCTATTGCCTGGCACTGGCGTCGCGCATGTTGGAGGTAGCCGAGCAACACCGCCTGGATCTGCTGCACGTGCATTACGCCATCCCGCACTCCATTTCGGCGATGCTCGCCAAGGACATGCTGGGGCCGGTGCGGCGGCTGCCATTCATCACCACGCTGCATGGCACGGACATCACGCTGGTGGGTTCGGACCGGTCGTATTTTCCGATTACCAAATATTCGATCGAGAAATCCGACGGCATTACGTCGATCAGCGAATATTTGCGCCTGCAAACGGTGGACGTATTTGGCGTGCGCAACGACATCCGGGTGATTACTAATTTCGTCAATTGCGACTTATATAAACCGGACCGCGAGAAGACCATGGCGAAATGCTATGCGCCGGCGGATAGGAAGCTGCTAATCCACGTGTCGAATTTCCGGCCGGTGAAGCGCGTGCAGGATTGCGTGCGCATCCTGGCGGAAGTTGTGCGGCGCGCGCCGGCGCACCTGTTAATGGTGGGCGATGGGCCGGAGCGGGGCCCAGCCGAATACCTGGCGCGTGAGTTGGGCGTGGAGCGGCATGTTTCGTTTCTCGGAAAGCAGAACCACGTGGAGCGCATCATCCCACTGGCGCACGTGCTGCTGATGCCCAGCGATCTGGAGTCGTTCGGCTTGGCCGCGCTGGAGGGTATGGCCTGCGGAGTGCCGCCGGTAGGCACGCGCGTGGGCGGCGTTCCCGAATTGGTCACGGATGGCGTGGACGGCTACCTGGAATCGGTGGGGGACATCGACGCGCAGGCCGAGCGCGTGACCGCGCTGGTGACGGACGACGAGATGCACGACCGGTTCTCGCAGGCAGCGCGCCGGACCGCCACGGATCGGTTCTGCGCGGATAAGATTATCCCGATCTACGAACGATATTATGAAGAGGTGTGTGGGCGGGGCGGTAGTTAACGGAAGTCAGCGCGGCGGATAATACGGCTCTTCAATAAGTGTACCTGCGGCAAATTTGAGAAGAAACTCGTCCAGAGACGAAGCCACTTCAACCCTGGAAGCTTCGATATAAGCCAGGTCCGTATGCTCATCTATACTGTCGTGCGGAAACAGCACCACAGGGTGTTGCCCGTCCAGTAACCTGACATTGGTGTCAATGCAACATCCGTCGCCGCACATGTTACTCGCAAACACAACGTAGCCGTGGGGAAACACCCCCAAGCCGGGCACCGCATTCCGATTCTCTACCAGCGCGTGGGCAATACACCAGATGCGCTGCCGAAGTTGTACCCAGGTCTTATCCGGGCTGGGTTCATGATCCGCGTATAACTCAAGAAGTTCCTGGGGAAATCCGGCCTCTTTCGCGCGTTTGATATCCTCCGGCGCGGCAGGCCGAAGCGAACCGGCATTGTCCACGCGACCGAGCGCATCCTGCAGGGCTTGAATCGCTTTCGTTCTCATCCTGCCTTCCCGCCTTCCCACAACTTACGAAGCTCTCTCCAGCGCTTCCAGGAAAAAGTACTCGCCCCACATCACCGACTCGTTCACTCCCAGGTTCTTGTGGATGTGGTAGACGCCGCCTTTGAGGATGCCTTCCCATTGGGGGTCCGGTTCCGCCAGCCAGTCGCGGCACAGGGTGGTGAGAATGTGGACCGCGGTCTCGCGATAGAGATGGCCTTTGGCGGCGTCCGCCACCAGTCCGCTCAACTGGAACAGGCCGGAGGATGCGATGGCGGCGGCGGAGGTATCCGGCAACGAAGTGTCCGGCGGCGCATCGTAGTCCCACGGCGGCACTCCGTCCGGCGGCGTGTGGCGGATGTAGAAATCGGCGCAGGCTTCCGCGGTTGCCAGCAGGCCGGGATCGCGTGCGTAGCTATACGCCGTGCCGAAGCCGTAGAGCGCCCAGGCCAGCCCGCGGGACCAGCAGGAATCGCCGCGGTAGCCCTGATGGGTGGTCTGTTTGAGGAACTCGCCAGTCTGGGGATTAAAGAGTCCCTCGTGGGCGGTGGAGGCATCGCCGCGCACCAGGACGCGGCGGGTGGTGTGGCAATGGTCCAAGGCAATGTCCAGCAGGGCGCGGTCGCCGGTCTCGCGGGCCGCGAAGAACACGATGCCGACGTTCATCATGATGTCGATGAATAGGGAATCCGGCGATACGAACGACCGCAAGTATCGCCCGTTCTCCTGGAAGCGCAGGGCCATGGTGCGGCCAGCCTCGACCAGCACAGCTTTGAGGGTGGGGTCGGGCGTGAAGCCGTACCAGCGCAGGTAGCTGGACATAAAAAGGAATCCCAGGTCGTGAACGGTGCGGTCCAACTTGCGTGGCTCGAGCGGCCGGGAATAGCGGATGGCCTGCTCGCGCCACCAGCGCGACTCCGGGCTGCCGGGGGCCTGGCGGGCGTAGACAATCCAGAGCATGCCGGGCAGGAAGCCGTCGCACCAGTGGGTCCAGGCTTCACCGGAATGTTTCCAGCGGCCGGCGGCGGTGTACATGGGGTAGAAATCGGGATGGCGCTCGATCAGGGTGCGCAGTTGGCGCTCGGCGAAGCGGAAAGCGGCTGCGAAGAGTTCCGGAGAGGTGTGGTTGGCGAATTGGATCACGATTTTGCATTATATCGGGCTGGACCTCTTCTCAAACGGTCCGGGGTTCGGTACAATCTTCGAAAATGGCTGCACACGCGTTCATTGCGGAACCTCGCATCGACCCCCGGCTGGCCTGCTTCCGCTTGAAGCTGGGCCGCTCCGGGATACATGGTTTGGGCGTCTATGCGGCGCAGCGGATTCCGGCACGTCACAAGGTAATCGAATATACCGGAGAGCGGATCAGCCGGCGCGAAACCCGGCGGCGGGGGCTGGGGCCGCGCACCTACCTCTTCACGCTGGACAACTACTGGACGCTCGACGGAGCAGTGGGAGGCAGTGGAGCGGAATTGATCAACCACTCCTGCACTCCCAACCTGTATAGCTGGGTTTTCAAGGGACACATCCTCTACATGAGCAAGCGGGACATCCGGCCGGGCGAAGAGCTAACCGTGGACTATCACTTTTCCGACAAGATCGACGACGTCCCGTGCCGGTGCGGTTCCGCACAGTGCAGAGGGACAATCAACATAAAAACGGGACGGACATCAAAAAGCTGAGAGTCCTGCCCCTTCCCGGCACTACAGTTTTGTAAAAAACAGCAAATCTGAATTTCCCGAATGTGGCGATTGAGGGAGTCCTTCATTCGTGCGCGTGAGAGCTACATGAGTTATCAAGTCAATGCAAAATCCGTGGCTATCTGCGATACCGAGCCGATCGCTATCGAGGGCATACGGATGCTCCTCGGCCAGTGCGAGGATCTGCGTTTGGCCGCGGCGGAAACGTCGCTGCTGGGCGGCATGGAGATTGTCCGGCAGTACACGCCGACGATCATGATTCTGGACAAGGGATTCGGCATTTACGCCGTCATGGACTGCCTGCAACGCCTGCGCGGTTTGGGGAGTGGGGTAGCCACCATCGTGTGGGGGGTGAACCTGAACGAGACGGAGGCGCTACGCATGATGCAGGTCGGGGCGCTGGGGGTGGTGCGCAAGACGGCTTCTTTGGAGGCGCTACTGGACTGCATGCGCACGGTGGGCGCGGGGAGAACCTTCATGGAGGAGAGCGTGCTGCAGGAGCCCGAGCGCACGGCGCGGTGCGCGCACTCGAACCTGACGTCGCGCGAACTGCAAGTGGTGGAGCTGGTGGAGCAAGGGCTGAAGAACCGGGACATCGGTGCGCAACTGGGGATTCGGCCGGGCACGGTGAAGATCCACCTGAAGCACATTTTTGAGAAGACGGGGATCCGCGGGCGCTATGGACTGGCACTGTCCGGGTTGCGGGAAAAGGGGATCATGAGCTCGCCCGCGGCATGACTGGCGGCTTCGCCGGCAGGCGCCCCCATGAGTGGGAAATGGTGTGGGGACGCGGCACGCACGAGTGCGTGCGCCACACGACCAATGAAATTGTGCCCAGCTAGCAGCCTAGTTGGGATAGGGGTCGCCGGGGCGCACGATCCGGATCTGGTGATCGGTAAAGGGGTCGTGGCCGTCCGACAGAATCACTTTAGGCATATGACAACTAACGCAATTGTTCTTCGAAACCGGACAGGATTTTAGCGGCTTCGAGGCGTGGCACGCCAGGCAGGCGCGATCATAGCCGGCTTCGTCCCGCGCCAGGCTGCCATGCGGATCGTGGCAGGCCGTGCAGCGGATGCGTTTGTCTTCGCCGAGAAAGCACTCGCTATTCGCCAGCCTGTACGGCGTAAACCGAACATTGACTTCGCCCCACTCCCTCTTACTGACCACGAACTCCCATGTGCGATGGCACTGGCCGCAAAAGTTCGCCTGGTCTTCAGCGCCCATTTGGCTGAGCCTTGCGGGAAGCGGCGCGGCCTTGCCGTTCGCCGCGGCTTCCATGTGCGCGGCCGCGCCTGTGTGGCAGCGCTCGCAAGCAACGCCAGGCGTCAGAGTATCGAGAGTCACCCTGCCTTGGTTCACGCCGTTCGTCGAGTGGCAATCGAAGCAGTGGACGATTTCCTCGTTCGAAGTCTGGCGCCCCATGGCTTCCACCAGATTGCGAGGCCGCAATTGCTCGTCTCCCAGAGTGATGGCCAAGCCGCCCAGTTTCGGGTAATAGCTGACCATGCTTTCATAAAAGCGGCCCTGGTATGGAAAGACGAAATTCTGGCTGTGGACGCCGAACGCATATTGAATCGGCAGCGAGAGTTCGCGGGCGCCATCGCGCACGGTGTATATGCTGACATCGCCCTTCCGCTCGATGGTGTAGCTGTAGCTGTTTTTCTCGAATGTCAGCTTCGGGTTGGCTTTCAGAATCTCCTGGCTGGCAGGCAACTGGATGGTGTTCGCCATGGCGTTCTGGGGCTGCCACTGCGCCTGAGCGGGATGGCAGGCGGCACAAGCAGACGGGCCGGCGGCCGGCGAAGCAGAGGCTAGCGCCGCAAGCGCAAGGCAGGTCTGCAGCGCGCGCCTGACTCCGGCCCCCAGATCGCTTTCGTTATGCAATTCACCAGGCCCTCCACCGCCAATTCTCTCAAATCGCGGGGCGGTAATCCCGTCGTATTGTACACTGAGGGTTCCAAAATGGAAACCTTGCCGCCGCCGGATTTGCCTGGGAGTCTTCGCCAGCGGAGTGTTACGCGGCTGTTTTTCAATTGGAAAGCGCTCCTCATTTGTTTCCAGTTGTCCGCGCTGGGCAGCGTGGTCCTCGGACCGATAACGTTCGAGGAGATCGCCGGCACCGCCGGGGTGCGCTTCAAGAGCAATAGCTCGCCGACCCCCTTAAAGCACCAGCCGGAGACGTTGGTCGGCGGCGTGGCGGCATTCGACTACGACGGAGACGGATACCTCGATATCTATTTCGTAAACGGCGCCGGCATGCCATCGCTGGTTAAGCAAGGGCCGCAGCATAAGAACAGGCTGTTCCGCAACAACCACAACCTGACCTTCACCGACGTTACGGACAAGGCCGGAGTGGGTGGCGCGGGCTACGGCATGGGCGCGGCGGTGGGCGACTATGACAATGACGGGCGGCCGGACCTGTTCGTGGCCAACGTCAACGGGAATCAGTTGTTCCACAACAACGGGGATGGCACGTTCACGGATGTGACGAAGAAGGCCGGCGTGGCAGGCGGATCCTACGAGGGCAAGAAGATGTGGTCTATAGCCGCCGCGTGGCTGGACTATAACAACGACGGGTTGCTCGACCTGTTCGTCTCGAATTACTGCCGGTGGGACCCGGGCACCGAACCGCCCTGCTTCGCGAATGGCCAGAATGGCGCGCGGATTATCTGCGATCCCCGCTACTGCCGGCCGCTTCCCAATACGCTTTACCGCAACAATGGCGACGGCACGTTTACCGACGTTTCCGCCCAAACGGGCATCGCCGCACACCTGGGGCGCGGTATGGGAGTGGCGGTTGCGGATTACGATGGCGATGGTTACCCCGACATCTTCGTGGCCAACGATAATGCCTCCAACCAGCTCTTCCACAACCTGCGCGGAGAGCGATTCGAGGATGTTGCGATAGAGGCGGGGGTAGCCTTTGGGGAAGGCGGGAAAGTTCTTTCGGGAATGGGCGCGGATTTCCGGGATGTGCGCAACGACGGGCTTCCCTCCATCTGGATGACCTCCATCGAGAAGCAGACCTTTCCGCTGTTCCTGAATCTGGGTCACGGCCAGTTTGAGGAGAAGACCACCGTGGCAGGGCTGGCCATGGATACGTTCGAGATGTCCGGTTGGGGGAACGGTATCGCCGATCTGGACAACGATGGATGGAAGGACCTGTTTGTGGCGCGCTCGAACGTGGACGATAACGTACACGAGTTCTCGCCGCGGATGTACGAGGAACCGAATGCCGTGTTCCGCAACGTTGGTCAGGTTGGAAACACCGGCAACGGCAAATTCAAGAACGTGAGCGCGACGGCCGGGACTGACTTCCAAATTCCGGGCGCGCACCGCGGCGTGGCATTCGGCGATCTGGACAATGACGGCCGGATCGATGCGGTGGTTTCCGTGCTGAACGGCCCTGCCAAGATATTCCACAACACCACGCAAAACGGCAACCACTGGATCCTGCTGAAGCTTACCGGCACGAAAAGCAACCGGATGGGAATTGGGGCAAAAATCCGGTTGACGGCGGCGGACGGTTCAGTGCAGTATAACCATTGCACGACGAGCGTGGGATATGCGTCGTCAAGCGATTCGCGGGTGCATTTCGGCTTGGGGGCGAATGCGATGGTGGGCGAGATACAAATCACGTGGCCGAGCGGTATCCGGCAGGTGCTGCGGGATGTGGCGGCGGACCGTGTGGTTACGGTGACCGAGCCTGCGCGCCAGTGAAGGGCGTTAACGACGTACTATCCTGAAGTGTGAGGGGCTGGCAAGTATTCGCGCTGTTCGCGCCGGTTCTGGCGGCGGCCGCCACGCTGGGGCCCATCGCGTTCGAAGAAATCGCGGACCGCGCCGGCATCCGCTTCACCGCCGACAGTTGCCCGACGCCAAACAAAAACCTGCCCGAGACGATGCTGGCGGGCGTGGCGCTTTTCGATTACGACAACGACGGCTATCTGGACATTTACCTGGTCAACGGCGCGGCCATCCCGTCGCTAAAGAAAGAGTCCCCCAAATACTGGAATCGCCTGTTCCACAACAACCACGACGGCACCTTCACCGATGTTACAGAGAAGGCCCGTGTCGAGGGCGAGGGCTACGGCATGGGCGTCGCCATCGGAGACTACGACAACGATGGATGGCCGGATATCTTCCTCGCCAATGTAACCAGGAATCAGCTTCTTCACAACAACCGCGACGGCACGTTCACCGACGTGACGGACAAGGCCGGTGTGGGCGGCGGCGTCCTGGACGGCAGGAAGATGTGGGCGGTGGCGGCCGGCTGGTTCGACTACGATAACGACGGCCACCTGGACCTTTTCGTCTCGAACTATTGCAAATGGGAAGTGAACCAGGACCCCTTCTGCGGGCCCAACGCGACCCTGCGCGCCTACTGCCATCCCCGGAACTACGCGCCGCTTCCGAACACGCTGTACCACAACAACGGAGATGGCACGTTCACGGACGTATCGGCCGCCACGGGCATCGGCCAGATCCGCGGCAAGGGGATGGGGGTAGCGTTCGCGGACTACGATCACGACGGATTCACGGACGTTTTCGTGGCCAACGACAACGCTCCCAACATGCTGTTCCACAATCTGGGCGGCAAGAAATTCCAGGAGGTGGCGCTACAAACGGGCGTCGCATTTCCCGAATCGGGCGCTTACATATCGGGCATGGGCGCCGATTTCCGGGACGTCGACAACGACGGTTACGACGACATCTGGATGACCGGCTTCGAAGGCGATACTTTTCCGCTGTTCAAGAATCGCGGTGCGGCGGGAGACTTCACGGAGATCACCGCTGTCTCCGGCGTGGCCGCTATAACCCGCTCCATGTTTGGCTGGTCGAATGGAATCGCCGATTTCGATAACGACGGATGGAAAGACCTGCTGGCGGTCCGCGGGCACGCGTTGGACAATATTGCCGAGATGTCGTTGCGCGCGCCGGAAGAACCCAACACCGTACTGCGCAATTTGGGAAAAATGGGAACCACAGGAAACGTGAAGTTCCAGGATGTGAGCGCGGGCGCGGGCGCGGGTTTCCTGATCCCCGCGCCGCATCGCGGCATGGCGTTCGGCGACGTGGATAACGACGGCCGCATCGATGCCGTGGTCAGCGTACTGAACGGGAAGGCGCAATACTTCCACAACACTTCGCAGAATGGCAATCATTGGATTTTGCTGAGGCTGGTGGGCGTCGAGAGCAATCGCATGGGACTGGGGGCGCAGGTGCGCATTTCGACCGATGGCGGCGTGCAGTACAATCACGCCACTACCAGCACGGGCTACGCCTGCTCCAGCGACCCGCGGGTGCACTTCGGTTTGGGACAGTCGAAAGTGGTGAAGGAGATCGACATTACCTGGCCCAGCCGCATTCATCAGACGCTGCACAACGTACCCGCGGACCAGATTCTGACCGTCACGGAGCGGGCTGGGGAAGGAACTCCGCCTCAGGTGCGCGCAGACCCGCGAAGATAATCCGGACGCGGCTAACTCGGGCCAGAGGAGCCAGCCTGCCGGGCCAACCGGATGGCGATCTTGCGCTCGCGGCGCGCGTCGTCGTTTCTGCCCGATCTTGAGTATAGGTGCGCTAGGGTGGCATGATACTCCACATTGGAGGGATCCAGCCGCGCGGCGGTTTCCAGATGCCTGGCCGCCTCCTTGGGATCGATATCGGCCAGAACCGACCCGCAGGCGTATTGCGCCAGCGCGGAGGAGGGCCCGTCTGCCGCGGCCTTCTGCGCGTAGGACGATGCATCGGATCTCTGTCCCGCCTGCAGTAGCAGGAGCGCCAGCATAGCGCTCGCTTCCACCGATTGAGGATCCAGTTCCAATTCGCGGCGCAGTTCCGGCATGGCGGCATCCGGACGAGAGGTCAGCAGATAACGGGCGTATAAATTATGAACGCCGGGTGCGCTTGGGTAAGCCTCCAGCAGAGCGCGGAACGCCGCTTCCGTTTTGGCATTGTCGCCCGAGAGCCAGACGTAGGCGGTCCGGCCCACGGCGGCGATAAACTCACGCCGCTCGGGCGGCGTCTCCGCCGGCAGCATCGGCTTGGAGAGTGAGTTGAGCCCCAGGCCGGCGATCAGCGCAGGGTCGTGGATGCCGCCGCTCACCAGAGCCTTATACCAGTACAGCGCCTGATCAAACAGGCCCAACCGTGTAAGCAGGAGCGTTTGGTGGAAGCGGACCACGGCTTCGATTTCCGGCGCCAATCCGCCGTCGAGCGCTTTTTGCAGATGTTGCCGCGCCTGTGCGTAGCCGCCGGTCTCGAATTCGCACAGGCCCAGGAACGCCCAACCGGCAGGTTTGTCCGCCAGCTTGACGAATTGCGCGAAGGCCGGCTGCGCATCCGCGTACCGGTCGGAATCGTAATAGAGGGTGCCGAGGTAGAACCAGCCTTCGGACCAGTCGGGCTTCAGTTGCAAGGCTTGCCGGTAGAGATTGATGGCTTGCGGGACCCGGTCGGCTTCGCGCGCGGCGGCGGCCAGGCCGGCGAGTTCATCGAAAGTAGCGGCGCCGCAGGCAGGCGCCGCTATGGCGAGCCACGCCAGCGCACAAACCCAGCGCTTACCCGCCCAGCGCATCATTGTGCGGCGATTTGGAACGCCGACGTCAATGGCCCGACGAACGCCTTGTAGTCCCCCGCCAGCAGTTCCCAACCGTCCTTTTCGGAGTTGAAGATGGAAAGGTAGAGCGAGTCCAACGGCAGCGTGACCGTTTTCGATTCGCCCGCATTCAGCGGCACCCTTTGCCAGGCGATGAGGCGCTTGAAGGGCTCTCCCGCCGCGGACGGCAGCGTGACGTAAACCTGCGCGACTTCAGTGCCGGCACGCCGCCCGGTGTTCTTCACGTTGAAACTGACCGTGCGCGCGCCACCGTCGGCCCTCAAAGCCGAATAAGCGTACGTCGTGTAAGAGAGCCCGTATCCAAACGGAAACAGCGGTTGCTTGTGCTCTGCCTCGAACCATTTGTAGCCCACCCTAAGGCCCTCCGTGTAGTTCGCGTCGAAGGGCGGCGGATGGTTCGCCGGCTTCAGGTCGATACCCGGCACCTGCGGGTGCGGCAGATCCGCATCGCTCGCGGCGAACGTGACCGGCAGCTTCGCGGAAGGATTCACTTCGCCGAACAGGATCGCCGCCAGGGACTGCGCGCCGCCGATCCCCGGATACCAGGCCTCCAACACACCCTGCACGTTCCCGAGCCACGGCATGGAAACCGGCCCGCCGCTCTCGATCACCACGATGGTGCGCGGATTGGCCGCCGCCACTGCACTCACCAGCGCGTCCTGGTTATCCGGCAGGGAGAGCGTAGCCACGTCCCGGCCCTCGCTCATGAATTGGTTGACGAACACAATGGCCACTTGGGATGCCTTCGCCAGCCTGGCCGCGGCAGCCGGGTCGGCGCCGTCGTCGTACTGCACGGTTGCCTGTGGCGCCCTGGCGCGGATGTATTTCATAGGCGAAGAGGGAAACCAGACCGGCTGCATCCAGGGCGAGCCTCCCTTCCGGTGGGTGACCGGATCTCCTCCGGGCGGGTCCACCTGCGCCGAGCCTCCGCCGGAGAGGACGCCAACGTCGGCATGCGATCCGATCAGCGCAATGGACGTTACCCGCGCCGCATCCAGCGGCAACAAGCCGCCATCGTTCTTCAGCAGCACGATGGACTCTTCCGCAATGTGCCGCGCATCCTCCAGCCCCTGGAAAGGATCCACCACGCTCCGCACCGGCGGATTGTCGATCACTCCGCAAGCGAACATGCTGCGCAGAATCCTGTGGACCATATCGTTGAGCCGGGCCTCGGGCACCTCACGGCTGTCCACTGCCTTCTCCAGCGGCGCGCCGAAGAAACGGTCGCCCGGCATCTCCTGATCGAGTCCGTTCATGGCGGCCTTGGTGGTCGAGTGCGTGCCGCCCCAGTCGGACAGGACCCAACCCTCGAAGCCCCACTCCTTCTTCAACACCTGGTTCAGCAGGTAGTCGTTCTCGCAGGAATAATCTCCGTCGACCTTGTTGTACGCGCACATCACGCCCGCGGGCTGCGCGATCTTCACGGCGATCTGGAACGCCAGCAGATCGGTCTCGCGCATGGCCCGCTTGTCCAGGATCACATTCAGAATATTGCGCCCGGTTTCTTGGTCGTTGATCGCGTAGTGCTTGATGTCGCCCATCACCTGCTGGGCCTGCAAGCCCTTCATCAGCTGGCCGGCCATGGTTCCGGCCAGGATGGGGTCCTCGCCGGCGTATTCGAAGTTGCGCCCGTTGCGCGGCTCGCGGATGAGATCGACGCCGCCGCCGATGGACATGTTGAAACCCTGGTCGCGCAATTCGCGGCCGATCACCGAGCCGTACAGGTATGCCGCTTCGGGATCGAAACTGGCCGCTGCGCCAAGCGTGGAGGGAAGCAGCGTGGCGTAGCGGCTTTCGACCGCGGCCATACGCACGCCGACCGCGGAATCGGCCATGTTGATGGCCGGAATTCCGAGCCGCTCGATGCCGGGCACAAAACCGGCGCCTTCGTTCGAACCGGGCGGAATAGGCGCGCCCGGCCTGAGTGCGCCCCAGCCGGTACCGTGGACCAGTTGGATCTTCTCACCCAGCGTCATCTGCGCGATGACCATGTCGGCGCGTCGATCGGGCGACAGCGTCTTGTCCATCCAGGGGCCTTGCACTTTCTGGGCGGCTGGCGGCCGCGGCGGCTGCGCGAGCGCCTGTCCCCAGGCCAGCGCAGAGAAGACCAGGGCAAATCGGTAAAGTCGCATTACACTTGCCATCATGATGCTAGCACCTTATCATCACGATGTGCGCACCACATTAACGCTGGACTAAGACGTTTAAAGCCAAGCTGCCGCCGGGGCTCCCTAACGACAATGTGGAGGAACTCATCGAACAGTTGGAAGGCCCGCTCCACAAATGAGACTGATCGACGCGAACCTGTTGCTCTCCGCGTGCGTTCCGAATTCCATCGGGGCGCCGCGGATTGGCTGGTAACGGCTCTGTCCGGTCCGGAGCTCACCGGTTTGTCCTGGGTCACGATACTGGCGTTCTTGCGAATTGGTACGCATCGGCGGATGCCTGCCCAGCCATTCACTTCCGCCGAGGCCGTCGCCATCGAGCACGGCGCGGTCCTATATACCTATGATCGCGATTTCACCCGCTTCCCCGGCCTGAAATGGTCCGATCCGCTGGACGCCTCCTGACCGCGCCTTTCAACGCGCGTGTCCCGGTTTATAATCGGGTCTGAAATGTGCCGCATTCTATTGGCAGCCGTGCTGGTCGCTTCCGCCGCTCTGGCGAGCGGGAACAACTATAAGAATTTCGATGTGGCCGTCTACAGCCGCGTCTACGAGACGAAGCAGATGAAAGATCCCGCATGGCTCGAAAGCCATTGGGAAGCCATCTCGCGGAATATGAAAGTCGACAAGATCTACCTGGAGACGCACCGCGACATGGTGGTGGTGGATCAGGAAACGCTCGACCAGGCCAAGAAATTCTTCGCCGGAAAGGGCGTCAAAGTCTCGGGCGGAATCACGGCGACCATCAACGAGCGGAACCTGTTCGAAACCTATTGCTACGCGGACCCTGTGTTGCGCCAGAAGCTGAAGGAGGTCGTCGAATTCACGGCCCGCAACTTCGATGAGATCATCCTCGACGATTTCTTCTTCACCGATTGCAAGTCGGATAGCGAGATTCAAGCCAAGGGAGACAGAAGCTGGACCGCCTACCGCCTGGCCCAGATGGACGAAGCCGGACGCACCCTGGTGGTCAATCCCGCCAAGGCGGTCAACCCCAAAGTCAGCGTCATTATCAAGTATCCGAACTGGTACGACCATTTCCAGTTCATGGGATTTAACCTGGAGACAGAACCTAAGTATTTCGATAAGATCTACACGGGCACCGAAACCAGAGACCCGGCCGGCAGCAATCAGCACCTGCAGCAATACCATGGGTATTCCGTCTTTCGCTACTTTGAGAACCTGAAGCCGGGCGGTAACGCGGGCGGATGGGTGGACCAGGGCGGGTCGCGGATACCGGGACGTTATGCGGAACAGCTCTGGCTGACGCTGTTTGCCAAAGCGCCGGAAATCACGCTGTTCAATATAGGGACGCTCTACCAGCCCGCAGTTCCGCCGGAGTCGCAGGCGGCGCACATCGCGGGCGAGGTGTTCGCGAAAGTCGATGGGTTTCTGGGCGAGCTTGGCAAGCCGCTCGGCGTGAAGAGTTACAAGCCGTTTCATTCGTCGGGCGAGGATTTCCTGCCGAGCTATCTGGGGATGATCGGCATTCCCATGGACATCGTTCCGGAATTTCCGGCCGATGCCAGGACCATCCTGCTGACGGAACAGGCGAAGTTCGATCCGGATATTGTTAGTAAGATCAAGAAACAGTTAGCCGCCGGCAAGGATGTGGTGATCACTTCCGGTTTGCTTAAAGCTGTGCAGAAGAGCCTCGCGGACATCGTTGAGCTGGCCTATACGGGCCAGACGGTTTCCACGCGTGAGTTTCAAGGATTTCGGCTGGGCGGCGCGGCCAAGGCCGAGTCGGACATCTTGATTCCAGAGATCCGCTATGCCACTAACGACGCGTGGGAAATCGTCAGCGCCCTGACTTCTCCCACGAAGACTTCCGGCACGCCGGTTCTGCTGTCCGCGAAGTACTCGAAGGGTGTATTGTATGTGTTGACTATCCCGCAGGCGATGGGCGATCTGTATAGCTATCCGCCCGGCGTTTTGAAGGCCATCCGCGATGTGCTGGCGAAGGATATGTATGTGCTCCTGGATGCGCCCAGCCGGGTAAGCCTGTTCGTATATGACAATGACATGTTCATCGTGGAATCGTTTCAGGAGAATCCTGTGGAGGCGCGTATCGTTACGGATAAGCGCATAACGAAGCTGCGCGATGTGGTGAGTGGCGCGGAGTTGAGTGGGGAGCCGCAGGCGGCCGCGACGGTGTTTACGACGAATCTGGAGAGAGGATCGTACCGGGTATTCGCGGCCCTAAAATAACCACAACCTGCCGCAGCTTGGGTTTCAAAGATGCCCGGACTGGGCCGCTCCGCAACCGCCCAGCATCGACGCGATCCACTCGCGAATCAGGGCTACGCCCTCCTGGTGGACCATGGTGCGGCCTAACTCCGGCATCATGACTTTCGGCGTGATCGACTCCATGCGATGTACCAGGATAGATTCCTCCGGCTTGCCCTGTACCACGTCGAATAGCAGGCTGCCCGAACCTTGTCCGGCCGAAACCGGCACTTTGCAGAGACCCAACCGCATAGGATCGGTCTGCGCGGCTAGAAGATAGAGTCCCGTGGTGTTGGCCGGACCGCGCGGATTGTGGCAATGCGCGCAGTTGACTTCCAGGTACGCGCGGGCGCGGGCGTCCAAAGTGCCGCTGGAGGCATCGTCCCATACCGCTAGCTTCGGCGCCCGATCCGGCGGAGGCGCGCCCTTCAGATAGCCGATCTTAGTCCAGTAGGCGAGCTGGTTGGAGCGGCCTTCGGGATAGTTGAAATCCTTATTCAGGTTGCGCGCCTTGGGACCGATGGGCGTGACGGCTTTGGACCTGTCGTGACAGCCCTTGCATTGGTTCGTGTTGGGAATCACATAGTCGATGGTGTAGCGAGTACCGGATGGGTGAACCCAGTGTACGGTGGCCGGGTCGGCGGCTACATCGAGAGCCGCTTCGGTTTGTTCCCGGTTCCAAACATATGGCAGAGTGACCCAGCCGGACCGGCCGTTCACCAGCAGGCGTGTCTCGATAATGCGCTGCCTGCCGCCCTGATCCGCATCGGGAAAGGCGAAGGTCTTGGAGAAGATGGTGCCTGCCGGGAAGTCGAAGGCTTCCGTGTCACTGTAAGTCGCCGAAGTGCCAGGCGGCATCCAGACAAACCGGTACTTAGTCGCGTAGTCGGAGAAGAGCGGCGTGTTCAGATCGTAGGGGACTACTCCGGCGTTGGGCTTCA
>Ga0302324_100007253_pt1 | contig 23653 bp, 19 predicted proteins | sample Palsa_T0_1_FD_201949 | JGI IMG/M metagenome (GOLD analysis project Ga0302324, IMG submission 201949) | Peat permafrost microbial communities from Stordalen Mire near Abisko, Sweden - Palsa_T0_1 | ecosystem: Environmental > Terrestrial > Soil > Palsa > Peat permafrost | place: Sweden: Abisko... | reverse complement strand
CCGCGGTACGGCGCCTGTGCGACGAGCGCGGCGTGACGCTCATAGAGGACGCGGCCCACGCCCACGGCTCGACGTGGGACGACCGGACGGCGGGGTCGTGGTCGCGAGCCGCCGCCTTCTCGTTCTACCCACGAAGGTGGTGGCCGGCGCCGAAGGTGGGATGATCCTCACGGCTGACGAATGGCTGCGGGACGAGGGCAGGATCTTTCGCGATCAGGGCAAGGCCAGTTTCCTCGGCGGTGGACACATACGCCTCGGCTCCGCGTGGCGACTGAGTGAGGTTCAGGCCGCCGTCGCCCTGGTTCACCTGCAACGGCTGGACGAGTACATCACCGTGCGCCGGGCGGTGGCCGCTCGCTATGACGAGGCCCTCGCCGGCTGCGCCCAGCTCACGGTGATGTCCGAGCCGGCCGGGTCACGCAGCAACTACTACAAGTACCTGGCCCTGCTGGCCCCAGGGATCGACCGGGCCGAGGTGAAGGCGGAGATGCGCGATCGCTTCGGGGTGTGTCTGAGCGGCGAGGTGTACGCCACCCCGCTTCATCGAGAGCCGGTGTTCGCGGAGTTCGCGTTGGACCCCCTCCCCGTCGCTGAGGATCTCTGCGCCCGCCACATCTGCCTTCCCGTCCACTCCGACATGAGCGAGCGAGAGGTCGAGCGAGTGGTGGAGGCCGTGCAGTCGACGCTGGGCCGAGCGGTCCGGTGACGACGACGCAAGGGACACTCACTCGGACCCTATTTATCTCCGGTTCGCTCGGCAAGGGCCATGACGTGCTGGCGGAGGCGTGCGCGGCAGCTCTGGCGGCGCGGGGCGTCGAGTGCGAGATCGTCGATGCCATGCGGTTGATGGGTAAGGGAGCCGGCGCAGCCGGTGACTGGGTGTTCCGCCGCCTGCTGTCGGTGGACCCCGTCTACGACGCGTTCCACTTCTCCCAGCTGCGGGCCGATGGCCGGCTGGCTCGCCTGCTCGACAAGCTGGCGGTCGATCGGATGTTCCCGCATCTGAAGGTGGTCGTCGACCGCTTCCAGCCCCAGTTGGTCGTGTCGGTGTTCGCGACCGGCGCCGGCGCCGCCGCTCGTCTCAAGGGCGCCGGCTACCCGATCGCGTCTGTGGTCGCCATGACTGATTCATTTGCCCACCGGTTCTGGGTCCACGAGTCGACCGATCTCTTCCTCGTCACGTCCGCCGCAGCCGGGGAGTCGGTGCGCCGCTACTGGCCCGAGGCCCGAGTGGAGGTGATCACGGCGCCGGTGCGCCCCGAGTTCTACGCGGCCCCGACCCGAAACGCCGCCCGGGACCACCTCGGCATCCCCTCGGACGCCACCTGTGTGCTGCTCATGTCCGGGGCGTGGGGCCTCGGACCGCTCGCCGCGGCCGCCGCCGAACTGGCGTCCGGCGGCGTTTGGGTCCTGGCAGTGGCGGGCGCCAACGCCCCGCTGGAACGGAAGCTCCGCGTCCTGGCCGAGCGGACTCCTCTCGTGATCCCGTTCGGCTTCACCGACCGGGTGCCCGAGCTCATGGCCGCCAGCGACCTGGTGGTGACCAGCTCGGGCGACACCTGCCGGGAGGCGCGCACCCTCGGACGAGGAATCGTCCTGCTCGACGTGGTGCCGGGCCACGGCCGAGAGAACCTGATGCACGAGCTCGAACTCGGGGGCTCCACCGCGTGCATGCCTACGCCGGAGTCGATTGCACGTGCGGTGCGGTCCTTCGTCGCAGACCCGGCCCGGTTCCGCGTGCCACCGGGTGGCGAGGCGCACCTGGCCCCGGCCCAGTTCGTGGCGGCGGTCCAGGGGCTGGGCTTCGACCTGTGACCGCCGGCGCACCGGCGGGCCGGCCGACCCTAACGGCCCCGCCGGCGCCTGGCCAACGGCCGGCGGCCGGCGGCACCGCCCAACCACCGCTGCTGGCCCGGTGCTCCCTGCCACTTTGGGTGCGTCCGTCGACTTGGGTGCGGTCTGCCACTTTGGGTGCGTGTAGCCATGGATTCGATGGCTCAACCCACCCAAGTGAGCCAACCGCACCCAAGTGAGCGAGCCGCACCGGATTGCGCCCACGGCAGGCTGGCCCAACGGCCGGCCGACCAAATGGGCCCGTCGGCCCTGGCCTCCGCCGGCTCTGGCCTCCGCCGGCTCTGGCCCCGTCGGCCCTGGCCTCCGCCGGCCTTGGCCCGACGGGACCTCAAGAGCAACGCAACTTGGTAGACATTCCTGTTCTTTGTCGCGCAGAAGGCCGGAATCGGTATCGGCCGGAATCGGTCGTCTGTAGTACCAACAATCGGGTTTGCTACCAAAGAGCGACCAAGCCGGCCGAGCCAGCCCTCCGGAAAGGTCAGAAGTGGCACCCCGCCATGCCGGCGCCATGCGAACGGCCGCGGCTGGCCCGGTGGGTCTAGGTCCGGCTGTCGCGCCGGACCCACCGCCACAGTCGACTCGTCCAGCCGGTGGAACGAGGCAGGGCCAACGTCGCCACGCGATCGGACGGCAACGGCTCCGGGGCCGCACCAAGAGTCCGCGGCCGAGGCTTCGGGCCGGGGGCGACTACCTGCCCCATGTCGTCGTAGACGACGGCGACCTCGGGCGAGCTGGCCGTCTGGCCGGATTGGGCTGGCGCCAGCTTCCGAACCGGTTTGACGGACTTCTGCTGCGGTGAAGGGGCGGGCAGAGACTTGGGTGACTTGGTGGCGACCGCAGGCGACGTGGCCGTCTTGCGGGGTTGCGCCGGCGCGCGTTTGAGAGTTGCGCTGGAGGGCTTGCGAACTGCGCTGGCGGGCTTGTGAGCTGCGCTGGCGCGCTTGACAGCTGCGCTGGCAGGCTTGCCAGGCGGGTTCGCGGGCTTCGAGGCGGAACTGGCGGGAGGAGACGCGGTGGCGACCGGCCGCGGGTTGGCCGACTTGCCAGGCTGGGCTGGCGCCCGCTTGCGAGCCGAGCTGACGGACTTCGGAGATGAATTGACGGGCTCTCGCACGGACATCTGACGACCTATTCGGGGGGGTTGAGAAGAGGCGTCAAGCCTGCGCGGGGGCTACAACCGCAAGCGATCGTCCTGCCAACCAGGCGTCCCTTCGAGACAACAATGACATTAGCACCGAAATCCTGGGCCGATTTCGGACTGGACCGCTGAGAGCGGCGGGCCCGTCAGGTGTCCGCGAACACGAAGCGAGGTGCGGCCGCCGCTCCGACCAGCGTCGTGAAACCGACGAGCAGCCCGAGTCGCGCCCGCGGACGGAGCGAATGGGCCGGCGAGATTGTGAAGGTTTCTTTCTGGTCCGGTCCGAAGGTGACCTCAGGTTTAGGGCATTTCGGGCCGATGAGGGGCCAATGAACATGGACGGGGCAGATTCGTCTCTCTGAGGCGACGCGGTCCTCTCGCGGGAGCGGCGACCCTGACGGTCGTCGTCGCCGTTGTCGCGGGGTTCTTGGTGTTCGGAAGCAGGGGTTCCATCACTTACGTCTCCACGAGCGGGACAACCGCGTCTACTTCCACCGTCCCCTCGTCGACCACGACCGCAGCCAGCGCCGGCGGTCTGATCACGCCCGCGGTGGAGAGCGAGGTTGTCGCGACGAGTTGGAAGACCTTCTCCGACGCGTTCGTCGAGGACGACCCGGTGACGATGGCAACGGTCGCGACGCCGGACGCGGTGAATGTCGTGGCCGGCTACTTCTCATGCGGTTGCGAGCCGTGGCCGCCGGCCGACACCTCGGTCTCCTTCTCAGCGCCCCTTGAATCGAGTTACCCGCTGTCGTTCTATTCCGAGATCATTGGCAAGGAGTACGACGGCACCCCGCTCAACAAAGATGTCGTCTTCACCCAGGCCGCGCCCAGTGCACCGTGGCTCGTGAGCTACATCGGCGCTTCCGTAGGCCCGCCCCTGTTCGGCTCGGTCCCGACCAACCTCCAGCAGGCGCCGATGACGGTTCCCGAGGAACCCACCAACCTGCCGCAGGAGTTCGTCTCTTTTTTCCAAAAACTCGACCAGGCAGGGACAGTGCCCCAGCTGCCGACCGGCGCCCTCGACGTGGGCATCCTGAAAGAGATCATCGATCAGTCACAGGCGGCGACCTATGACCGCTCCCGTGAGCACCTCTCCGACCAGTACACCCACTCCATCTCGGGCGTCACCGCTGTCTATCCCGGCCCTGACGGCGACCTGATCTGCCTGACGAACAACGTCACCGATGTAGTGACCCCCCAGTCCGGCGCGACGATCACCCAGCCCGCCAACAGGAGCAAGTGGGGGAACTTGCTCGCGCCCGGAATGTACTCGGGACTAACCACTCGCTCCATCAGCGACGTGTGCCTCTACGAGGACGTCGGCGGAGCCGTCGCTGTCGTGAGCACCGTAGGCGGCGAGTACAGCGTCATCCCAACCGCCGGGTCGTCGGCGCCTTCTGCCACTGGGGCCATTACCACGGTGGAGCCGGCTGTCCCGCCCGCGTCGGCCGCCCCGCCGGCCACGCCGTCGGTCGTGACCGGCCAGCCCAGCGAAGGCGAATCGATCGTCATCAGCGTCAACCCCGGCGCCAACACCGTCGCCCTCGATACGAACCAGATCGACGTCACCTACAAGGCCTGCTCGTCGTTCCAAGCCGTCTCGCCTTCCGGTGCCAGAGTGGGGCTGGCAGGAGTCCACGTCGGCGACTTCGTCACCGACGTGGTCGACATCTCCGCCCCCTGCATCAGTGCCGTGAGGGTGCTGGTCGCACCCCAACCGCCGCGATGCGAAGCCACGAATTACGGCGGTCAGATCAGCGTCATCTGGGTCGGCAGCAACGAGATCGCCCATTCGGTCGTCTACCAACGCACCGGTTCGGACCAGGCCACTGTCGGCCTTCTATGGTGCCAACCGCCCACCATCGTCGGCGCCAACGGCTCGGCAACCACTCTCGCCCAGATCCGGGCCGGGTCGACCGTCGAGATCTCCATGTCCGGGAACGTCTGGGTAACTGGGATCCAGCTCCAGAGCTGAACATCGCACTGAGGCGGCGCCACTGGACGGACCCGAGGCCCTCGATCAGGGCCTAGCCCTTCACCGACCGCGCTGGTGGGCCGCGGCGAGCCGCCCGGGTGGTCAAACCCCAACCGAAATGCCACACCGGTCGGGAGCTGTCGTGGATGGAATCCATCACCGCCGCAAAGGCGTCAAGGAACGCCGAAGCCTCATCACTGGTGACCGTCAAGGGGGGAAGCAGTTTGAGAACGTCCATGTGGTCGCCGGCTGTCTGTGTCAGCACGTGGTGGTTCTCGAACAGGGCGCCGACGACCATCTGGGTGAACAGTCCCCGCCGGGCCAGGGTGAGCGGACCCCAGCGGGTCAGGAGCCGGCGGGACCTGGGGCGCCCGAACTCGATGCCGATCAACAGCCCCCGACCTCGTATGTCGGTCACCAGCTCGTAGCGGTCCGCCGCCGCCTTCAGTCCGCTGGTCAGCTGCCTGCCGACAGTGGCGGCATTGGCGATCAGGCCTTCGTCATCAATCACTGAGAGCGTGGCCAAGCCAGCAGCCATGGCCAAAGCGTTGGCACCATACGTCGAGTCGTGCACCAGCATGCGGTCCATCGATGAGTACACCCGCTCAAAGACCGCGGCGGTGCCGAGGGTGGCGCCGACGGGGACGAACCCGCCGGAGAGGGTCTTGGCGATGGTCACCAGATCCGGCTGCACGCCGTCGTACTCGTAGCTGAAGAACTTCCCGGTGCGCCCGAGTCCGCTCTGGACTTCGTCGCAGATGAGAAGAGCACCGTGACGGCGGAGGAGGGCCGCCGCCTCCGCGAGGAACCCGTCGGGAACGACCTGGACACCTTTGCCCTGCACCGGCTCGATTATCAACGCGGCCACGTCGCCTGCGATCAGCTCCCGGCGCAGGGCCTCGAGGTCGCCGAAGGGGATCCGAGTTCCCGGCAGGAGCGGGCCGAAGCCATCCCGGAATTCCTTGGCTCCGTTGACCGACAGCGAGCCGGCGGTAAGACCGTGAAAGGCGTGGTCGCAGTAGAGCACGCGGGCTCGTCCGGTAGCACACCGGGCGAACTTGAGGGCCGCCTCCACCGCCTCGGTGCCGCTACTGCACATGTACACCCGGTCCAGGTTGGGGGCCCGCTCGATCAGGGCCTCTCCTAGGAGCCCGGCCAGCAGGGGCGTGTCCATCTGCACCATGTCTGCCAACTCGGCGTCGAGAACGGCGTGCAGGGCTTGGCGGACGGTCGGGTGGGACCGCCCGATGCCAAACACTCCGAACCCCGATAAGAAGTCGAGGTAACGGGCCCCCGTCTCGTCGTAGAGATAGCACCCGTGCGCCCGTTCCCACTGGCGCTCGAAGCCGATGGACCGGATGACCCGGGCCGTCTGGGGATTGAGGTAGCGGGCCCACAGCGCCGGCCCCTCGCCGGCTCGGTTTCGCAGCTCGCTGGCAAGATCGAAGCCCACGACCTCAGGACCTTACCGCGGCGCGGAGAGACTGCCGCAGCGAGCTGGTGGTGGCCAGCACCGCGCTTGGCTCGTAACCGCAGTGCGCCATGCAGTTGGCGCAACGGGGGTCCTTGCCCCGGCCGTACTTGGACCAGTCGGTGGTGTCGAGCAACTCCTGGTAGGTCGCGGCGTAGCCGTCCGCCATCAGGTAGCACGGCCGCTGCCAGCCGAAGACCGAGTAGCTGGGGATGCCCCATGGGGTGCACTCGAAGTCGACCTTTCCCTCGAGGAAGTCCAGGAACAACGGGCTGTGGTTGAGCCGCCAGTGCTTCCGGCGGCCGTCGGCGAACGCTTCGGCAAACAGGTCGGTTGACCGCGTGGTGCTCAGAAAGTGAACCTGGTCGGGAGCCTTCTCGTAGGCGTAGCCGGGAGAGATCATCATCTGGTCGACGCCGAGTTCGTCATTGAGGAAGTCCAGCACCTCACGCACCGTCTTTGGCGAGTCGGTGTTGAAGAACGTGGTGTTGGTGGTGACCTTGAATCCCTTGTCCTTGGCGGCCCGTATGGCCGACACGGCCTTGTCGAAGGTTCCGTCCCGACTGACCGACTCGTCGTGTCGCTCCCTCAGACCGTCGATGTGGACCACCCAGCTAAATCGGGAGTGCGGGGAGAACCGGTCCAGCTTGCGCGCCAGTAGCAGCGCGTTGGTGCACAGGTAGACGAACCGGCCCCGGTCGAGTAGCGCCTGGGTCATGCGATCGATATCCGGGTGCAGCAATGGTTCACCGCCCGCGATCGACACCATGGGCGCCCGCGACTCCTCGATCGCAGCGACGGCCTGCTCGACGGTGAGCCGCTGGCGCAGGATGTCGGTCGGGTACTGGATCTTGCCGCAGCCGTTGCAGGCCAGGTTGCAGGCGAACAAGGGCTCGAGCTCGACGATGAGCGGGAACTTGTCCCGGCCGGCCAGCTTCTGGCGGGCCAGGTAGGTGCCGATCTTGATGCTTTGACGCAGGGGGATACCCATCGCTTATCGGACCTCCATAGGAAGGGGAAAGTTGACGTTTTCGGCGCGAACCGGCCGCTCTTCGATCCGGACGGGGCCGAGGCTGGCCAGGGCCTCGACGACGCGCTGGACCAACTCAGGGGGCGTCGAGGCGCCCGCGGTCACGCCCACTGTCGACGCGCCGCGCAGCCACTCCAGCTGCAACTCGGATTCGTCCTCGAGCAGCTCGGCCCGGCATCCAGCTCGGGCGGCCACCTCGACCAGCCGGGCCGTGTTGGACGAGTTGGACGACCCCACGACGAGCAGCAGGTCGCACGAGGCGGCGATGGCCCGGACCGCGTCCTGGCGGTTCTGGGTGGCGTAGCAGACGTCAGCGGCATGAGGGCCGACGACACCGGGAAAGCGCTCGGACAGGGCGCCGATCAGGCCGGCCACGTCGTCGGAGGAGAGGGTCGTTTGGGTGACGTAGGCGAGCTGGGTCGGATCTTCCACGACCAGGTCAGTGATGTCGACGGCGTCCTCGATGAGGGTGATAGCGGCGGTCTCGCCGAGCGTGCCCTCGACCTCGTCGTGGCCAGCGTGCCCGATGAGGACGACCTGATAGCCGCGGCTGTGAAAGCGCCGGACTTCGTGGTGGACCTTGGCGACCAGCGGACAGGTGGCGTCGACGACGCGCAGCCCCCGCGACGTGGCGTCGGCGCGAACCGAAGGGGCCACGCCGTGGGCCGAGAACACCACGGTGGCGCCGTCCGGCACCTCGTGCAACTCGTGCACGAACACCGCCCCCCGCTGCTCCAGGTCCGCCACGACGTGGCGGTTGTGGACGATCTGGCGGCGGACGTAGACGGGAGCGCCGTAGCGGTCGATGGTCCGTTCCACCGTCTCGATGGCGCGCTCGACGCCGGCGCAGAACGACCGCGGCCCGGCCAGCACCACCGTCATGGGACCGACGGCGGTCACCCCTTGCCTCCCGTAGCCCGCACGAAACGCCCGAGGGCCATGACCGGCCAGACCAGTCGGTAGAGGTGGTAGTTGATCGAGAAGTCCCACGGGAAACCGGTGCCGGTGAACCAGGGCTCATCCCACGTCCCGTCAGCGCGCTGGCTGGCGACCAGCCAGTCGACTCCTATCTGGGTGGCGGGGCTGTGCTGCTCTCCGGCCGCGAGCAACGCCAGCACCGCCCAGGCGGTCTGCGACGCGCTGGAGTGGCCGCGCCCCCGCCACTGATCGTCGACGTAGGAGCGCAGGTCCTCGCCCCACCCGCCGTCAGGATTTTGGTGACCCTTCAGCCAGGCCACCGCCCGGCGTATTCGCGGATCGTGCCGCGGCACCCCAGCCGCGACCAGCGCCGGGACGGCTGCCCCGGTGCCGTAGATGTAGTTGACGCCCCAGCGACCGAACCAGGAGCCGTCGGCTTCCTGCTGATCAGAAAGCCAGGCGACGCCGCGGTCGATGGCGGCGGGCGGGCTACCGGGTTCGTCCGCCAGCATCTCGATCACGTGGGCGGTGACGTCAGCAGACGGAGGGTCGGTGACCTTGCCGAAGTCGCAGAACGGGAGGGACGCCACCAGTTCGCTGTCGTTGTCGGCGTCGAAGGCGCCCCACCCGCCGCTGCGGCTCTGCATGCCGCCGGTCCAGGCCACCCCTCGGGCGCAGGCGGCCGCAGCCTCCGGACCGATGGCCTTCTGGACTCGCCTCAGGGCCAGAATGACCTCGGCGGTGTCGTCTATGTCGGGATAGTTGTCGTTGTCGAATTCGAAAGCCCAGCCTCCCGGGGCCAGGCGGGGTCGGCGGATCGCCCAGTCCCCGGCGACGGTGATCTCCTCTCCGATCAGCCAGCGGCCGGCGGCCACCTGGGCCTCGTGGCTGGGGTCGAGACCGGCGTCGTCGAGGGCGACGACGGCGAGGGCCGTGTCCCAGACCGGCGACTGGCAAGCCTCCACCCGCCGGCCCCTATCGTCGTGGATGACGAAGCCGTCGAGCCCCGCCAGCGCAGCCTGCATGACCGGATGATCGATCGGGTAGCCCAGCAAGTGCAGGGCGATGATCGAGTAGACGACAGGTGGTTGGATCCCGCCCCACAACCCGTCCTTCTCCTGGCGCCGGATGATCCACTGCTCGGCCCGGACCAGGGCGGCCCGGCGCAGCAGGTTGCGGGGGAGAACCCAGCGGGGGAGTCGTTCGTAGCGGTGCAGCAGCCGGTCGAAGGCGATGAACAGCCCGCCGGCGCTGGCTGGGGCCGCGGCGCCGGCCGCCGGCCCGACCCCGCCGCCGGCCCCGGTGCCAGCGCGGGTGCCAGCGCGGGTGCCAGCGCGGGTGCCAGCGCCGGCGTCTGGAGAGGCGCGGAGTTCGTCGATGGTAAACGGCAATGGCCGCACCGGCCGGTGGGCCATCACCACTGTCAGGGCCACGACGGTCTGGCGGGCCCAGCACCCGAAGTCGTAGATGTTGAGGGGCGCCCAGGACGGCAGGAACATGATCTCCGGCGGCAGGACAGGCAGGTCCTCCCAATCCCACTGCCCGACCACCGCCATCCAGATCCGGGTAAAAACCCGACTGGCTTCGATGCCGCCATGGCCTTGGACCCATGCGGCCGCGGCGCGCATACGAGAAGACGCGCCGTCGTCGCCGGCCAGCCGCAGGGCCACGTAGGCCTCGATGGTGGTGGAGAGGTCGGGGGGAGCACCGTGGAATGTGCCCCAAGTCCCGTCGTCGTGCTGGTTGGCCCGGATCCAGCGGGCGGACGCCTCGGCCACCTCGGGATCGAGGATCCCCAGGAAGTGGCGGAGCATGAGGTCCTCGGCGTCCATGGTGACGTTGGTCTCGAGCTCCGCCTTCCACCAGCCCTCGGGGTGCTGCAGGCCGAGCAGGTGGTCGCGTGCGGCGGCCAAGGACGCAGAGACCTGGTCGACGTGGTCAACTCCTGGGGCCGACGCGACCGCCGTCATGACTCCCGCTCCACCACGTACACGGCGATGTCGGCCAGGTCCCGGTGGGGGATCGCCGAGAGGCGCACCCGTTCGAGGGCGCCCAGGGCGGCGTCGAGGTTGGCCTTGGCCCGCACCGCGGTCCACTCCCGGCCACCACAGGCTTCGACGAGGTAGGTCGCCCTGGCGATCTGGCCAGCGTCGAGCGACTCGAGCGGTGCGCCCGGGCCGGCCGGCCCCGGCCCGCCCGCCGGCCCGGCATCGCCCCCCGGCCCCGGCCCGCCCGCCGGCCCCGGCCCGCCCGCCGGCCCCGGCCCGCCGGCCGGCCCCGGCCCGCCGGCCGGCCCGGCATCGCCCCCCGGTCCCGCCCCTCCCGCCGGCCCCAGGATCAGGGCCCGCAACTCGTCGGCTTCCGGTCCGCCGGCGGCCAGGGCCGACACGACGGGCATGGACTTCTTGCGCTGACGCAGGTCGCTCCCGGCCGGTTTGCCGGTGCGGGCGGGGTCGCCCCAGATCCCCAAGAGGTCGTCGACGGCCTGGAAGGCCAGTCCCAGATGGCGGCCGTAGTCCCGGAGGGCGCCGACGGTGGCATCGGGAGCCCCGGCCAGGATGGCGCCGATGGAAGCCGCGCAACCCAGCAGCGCCCCAGTCTTGGCCGCTGACATCGCGGTGCATTGTTTGACCGTCACGTCCCGGCGGGATTCGAAGGCGATGTCGTCGGCCTGGCCGGCGATCATGGCCGCGGTGGCTTCCGCCAGCGCCGCTGAGGCCGCCGGCCCTCGCCCGGATGGGCTCTCCAGGAGGACCTGATGGGCGAGGATTTCGAGGGCGTCGCCGGCGACGATGGCCGGGCCGATGCCATATACCGACCACACCGTGGGGCGGTGATGCCGTTCGGTGTCGGTGTCGATGATGTCGTCGTGGATGAGCGAGAAGTTGTGGACCAGCTCCACGGCCACCCCGCCCGGCACGCCCACCTCGGCGTCGGCCCAGGCTGCCTCTGCGGCGAGCATGGCCAGGGTGGGCCGGATCCCCTTGCCGCCCGGAGACTCGATTGGGTTCCCGTCGGCGTCCGTCCAGCCCAGGTGGTACGCGGCCAGCCGGCGGATCTCGGGGGCCAGGCGCTCGACGGCAACCGTCATGGCCGGGCTGATAACCCGGCGGCAACGGGCCAGTATCTCGGGGACGCCGATGGTCGGGGTCATGCCACCTCCTCGGTGTGGATCGGGATCGGGGATCGCCCGGCACCAGCCCCGGCGCCGGAAGGGGCCGTGCGGCCGGCGCCTGAAGGGGCCGTGCGGCCGGCGCCGGAACGGGCTGTGCGGCCGGCGCCGGGAAGGCAGACCGACGCGGCGGCGCGGCCGCTGCGCACCGCGCCTTCCATGGTGGCCGGCCAGCCGGTGTCGGTCCATGCGCCGGCGACGGCCAGGCCGGCCCGGGCGGTACGCGGGCCCGGGCGGAGCTGGGCCGTGCCGGGGCGGGCCCGGAAGGTCGCGTTTCGTTCCTTGGTGACCAGGGACTCCACCACCTGGGCGCCGGCCACCGCGGGTAGCAGTCGCGTCAGCTCGCCGGTGATCCAGGGCACCAGCTCCTCGGGATGGCGGCCCAACAGGTCGTCGGCGGCCGAGATGGACACGGCCACGTACTGCGGCCCCGCCCCCGAACCTGAGCGGGGTGAGCCGGGGCGGCCGGCGTCCAGACCCGACGAGTCCAGACCCGACGAGGCGGTGCGGTCGAACACCCATTGCACGGCGGAGTCCAGCCCGGCGAGCAGTGGCCAGCGGGTGACCGGCCGGTCGAAGACGAGGTGGACGTCGACGATCGCGGAGGCCCCCAGCTCGACCAGCCGATCTTGATGCGGCACGGACCCGGGTGGGAGCAATCGACCCGCCGCGTCGTGGGGGACAGCAACGATCACCCCGTCAGCAGCAACGCTCCCCTCCGGGGTCTCGACCGCAAAGCGACTCTCGCCGGACCCGCCGGCCCTGACCGCCAGGACCGGGGCCCCGAGGCGGACCTCCACCCCGGCCTTGGCGAGGGCGGCGCCGGCCCGCGCCCCGTGCAGTTGACCGAGCGGCACCCGGCTCCACCCGATGTCCGCGGCCCGAGTGTCGCTCAGCAGCCCGGTCTGGAACACCTTCGCCGCCATGGCCAGCGACGCCTCCGAGGCGGGAAGGTTGACGGTCGGCACCGTGATCAGATCCCACAGGCCGGCCACCGCGGCGGCGGACTGGCCGTGACGGGCCAGCCAGGCCCCGAAGCTCTCGCCGTCGAGGGCCGGGTCGTCGAGGTCGAGGCGCCGCAACGCCACTACCGCCCGCCCGAGCCCGAGGCGGGCCGTCAGAGGGAGGTGCGGGTAGCGCAGGAGGGAACCCAGGAGGTGGAACGGCGCCGGCAGGTCGGAACGGCGCAACCGGCCAATACGAGGGAAACCTCCGGCCCCGGCTGCGGGCGCCACTACCGGTATGTCGAGCCGATCGGGGAGTTCCACGTCGGACGCGGCGCCGATGCGGTCGAGGAAGGAGAGGTACGCGTCGCAGCAGCGCAGGAACACATGCTGGCCGTTGTCCACCCAGCGCCCGGCGTGCTGAAAGGACCAGGTGAGGCCGCCGAGACGGGAGCGCCGCTCGAGGAGGGTTACCCGGGCGCCGGCATCCGCGCAGTCGAGCGCGGCAGCCAGCCCGGCCAGGCCGCCCCCGATCACCGCCACATGGGAGGGATGGTTCATGCCGCACCTCTGGCCAGGGCGCGCACTGCGACCGCCGCCTTCTCCGGCCCGGGCAACGACATCCGGCCGCGCAGGACGCCGGCGGGGTCCCGCTGGATTCGTCCCAGCAGGCGGCGGTAGATCCCGGCCATGGCGGCCGTGCAGGCCCGGGACCGCCAGTCGAGCTGCGGCAGGAGGGCCAGGCCCCGGTCGTACCACTCCTCGGCCCGGCCGGCCTCGTAGGTGATGAGGGCCAGCACGCCGTCGATGGGGCCGCGGAGATCGGGCGCCACCCCGAACCGGTCCCGGTCCTCGGCCGGCAGGTACACCCGGCCCATCTGGTCGCGGTCCTCGACGATGTCACGCAAGATGTTGGTGATCTGCAAGGCCACGCCCAGGGCGTCGGCCAGCGGCTCGGCCCGCTCGGGGTCGGTTGGGCCGTAGATCCCCAGGCTGAGCCGACCGATGCTGCCCGCCACCCGGCGGCAGTAGCCGACGAGATCGTCGAAGCTGGCGTAGTCGGCGCCGTGGACGTCCATCTCGCACCCGTCGATCAGGTCGTCGAGGGCGGCGACGGGAATAGGGAACCGGCGGGCGACGTCGGCCAGGGCGACCAGGACGGGATCGTCGCCCTGGCGCCGGTCCGCGCCGGCGAGGGCGGTCACGTCCTTGCGGACGCCGGCGAGGGCGGCCAGCTTGTCCGGGGCAGGTTCGCCGCCGTCGCCGATGTCGTCGATCCGGCGGGCCATGGCGTACAGGGCGCACATCGCCCGGCGCTTCGGCGGTGGTAACAGCTTGATCCCATAGGAAAAGTTCCGAGCCTCAGCGCTGGTGATCTCCTCGCAACGGAGGTAGGCCTGGTCGAGGTTCACGCCGCCTCCAGGTTTGGCGTCGGGCGTCGCAGGGCGGCGACCAGATGGATGGCGACCCGCGCCGGCACCGGCCGCGGCGAGCCGGCCAACGGGTCGAAGCGGCGGGCCGCCACCGCGTCGAGGGCGGCGTGACCTCCGGCCCAGAAGCCGGCCACCGCCCAGCGGGCCCGGCCGCGGAGAGAACCCAGGAGAGGGGCGCCTTCGTCGAGGAGGCGGCGGGCCCGGGCTACCTCGAACGCCATCAGGGCGCGCAGCTGGCCGTTGGCCGGGGGGCCGGCCCGAAGCTGGTCGGTGTCGACGTCGAATCGGGCCAGGTCCTCGGCCGGCAGGTACACCCGCGCCGCGGCTGCGTCCTCGGCGACGTCCTGCCAGTGCTCGGCCAGTTGGAGGCCGGTGCAGATCGAGTCAGACCAACGCAGCCGGTCGGGACGTACAGAGTCGAATGCGGCCAGCACGAGCCGTCCGACCGGGTTGGCCGACAGGCGACAGTAGCCGGCGAGGTCGTCGAAGGTGTCGTAGCTGGTGACCACCTGGTCCTGGCGGTTGGCGGCGATCAGATCGAACAGGGCGCTGGGGTCGGCTCGGACCACCCGACACGACGCCACGGCTGGGGCGACGAGCGGGTGCAGCCCGGCTCGATCAGGGTCAATGAGGGCCCGGCTGGTCTCCTGCTCGAGCCAGTCGAGCGCGGCCACCCGGTCGCCGTCGTAGTCGTCGCCGAGCTGGTCGACCAGGCGAGCGAAGCCGTAAAAGGCCAGCAGATGGTGGCGGGTCGCGGCCGGGAGGATGCGGGATGCGACCCGGAAGTTCTCCGAGGCGGCGCGGCCGAGGACGTCCTCCGCCGACGGGAGGTTGGCGGGCGGGCCTACGGCATCATCGAGTGGAGTGTAAGGAAGTGACCGCGTGGTCACCAGATGTACGCGCTGTGACGCCGCCTGTCAAGGACCCTGGGGTCAAGACGGCAAATTCGGAACCGTGAGGTCCGCGCTCAGTCCTTCGTCGGGCGGCCAGTCTGTGCCCACGGCCCACTCTAGGACAGTGGCGAACGCCGACTCGATGATCGACAGTCCGGCCTGGATCGCCTCGTCCGTGCTGGCCTCGCGGCCGGTGAAGGGCCGGCCACCCGCTTCCGCGAGCGTTCGCAGGACCCGTCGAGCCAGGTCGGCGCTGGGATCGTGGCCCTTAGCGGCGCGTGCCCCCAACTCCAGCAGCATCGGGAGCACTCCCGCGACCAGGTGGCCGAAGACCAGGGCGGTCTTCTCGGGATCGCCGGTCAGCCCCGACGGCCCCCCCAGGGCGGCTACCGCGGCTTCGAAGCGGGACTCGGTATCGGCCAGCAGGGTTTCGATGGCCGCGGTGAGCAGATCCTCCTTGGATGCGAAGTGCCGGTAGAGCGTGCCCTTGGCCACGCCGGCGGCCTCGGCGACGTCGCTGACCGTGACCTCGGCGTAACTGCGGGTCTGGAACGCCTCGATGGCAGCGGCCACCACCCGTCCTCGGCACTCCGGCGAGTCGGCCGCGGCCTGGGCCCGGATCCGTAGGATGGCGTCCAGGTGTCGCTCGTCGTAGCCGAATCGGTTGGCGGCCTCGCGCACCGGAGGCGGGATCAGCCCCGCCCTCCGGTAGTGATGGATCGTGCTGGCCGGTACGCCGGTGCGCGCCACCAGGTCCGACAGTGACAAGCGCCCTGCGGCAGCAGGTCCCGGGTCCACTGGTGCGCCTCAGAACACCTTGCGCAGCAGGCGCTGTTTGAGGTTCGTGTACGGCGGATAGGTGACCGACGGGTCCATCCTGGTGGTTCGCTGGAGAACGGCCTTGCGGTGGGAGAAGGTGTCGAACCCGAACTTGCCGTGGTAGGCGCCCATGCCGCTCTCGCCGACACCGCCAAAGGGGAGATCGGCGACGGCCAACTGCAGCAGGGTCACGTTGGCGCCCACCCCGCCCGAGGAGGTCTCGGCGACCACCCGATCGATCACGGCTTGATCCTCGGCGAACACGTAGAGGGCAAGCGGCTTGTCGTGGGCGTTGATCGTGGCGATGGCTGCGCCGACGCCGTCGACCGCCAGCACCGGCAGGATCGGTCCGAAGATCTCCTCGCTCATCACCGGGTCGTCCCAGGTCGCATCGCGGAGAATGGTCGGCGCCAGGTAGCGACTGGCCCTATCACCTTGACCTCCCAGGACCACTTGCGAAGGACTGGCGTCTGCGAGCAAACCGTGCAGACGGTCCCAGTGGCGTTCGTTGATGACCCGGGCGTAGTCCGGACTCGACTGCGGGTCGCTACCGTAGAAGTGGCGCACCGCCCGAACCAGGGCGTCAACGAAGCGGGACTCGACCTGGCGGTCGACCAGCACGTAGTCGGGCGCCACGCAGGTCTGGCCGGCGTTGACGAACTTGCCCCACGCGATCCGCTTGGCGGCGACGTCGAGGTTGGCCCCGTTCGCCACGATGACGGGGCTCTTGCCACCCAGCTCGAGGGTGACTGGAGTGAGGTGCTCGGCGGCCGCCTTCATGACGATCCGACCGACCCGGCCGTTGCCGGTGTAAAAGATGTAGTCCCAGCGTTGGGCCAGCAGCGCCGTGACCACGGGAGCGTCGCCCTCGACGATGCAAACCGCGTCGCGGTCGAGGTAGGCCGCCACCCAGCGGGCCAAGGCGGCCGAAGTGGCGGAGGACATCTCGGACGGCTTCCCGACCACGGCATTGCCGGCGGCCAGGGCGTAGGCCATTGGCAGCAGCAGCAGATGCACCGGATAGTTCCACGGGGCGATGACCAGGACCACGCCGACCGGTTCCGATACCACGGTGGCCCGGGCCGGTCGCAGCACCGTCCGGACGCCGACCCGCTCGGGCTTGACCCAGCCTTCGAGGTGGCGCAGCATGTCGGAGATCTCGTTGGCCACGTGACGCAGTTCGGTCATCCAGCCCTCGATGGCGGGTTTGCCAAGGTCCTGGTGCAACGCATCGAGGAGCTCGGACTCCCGTTCGACGAGGAGGCGCTGCATGGCCTCGAGCTGTTGGCGCCGCCAGGCCAAGGGCCGAGTGGCGCCGCTGTCAAAGGTGGCCCGCAGCCGGGCCACGAGTCGATCGGGCTCGAGAGGATTGGAGACGGCCGCGGCCGGCCGATCGGTCAGGGTCATGCCACCAGTCTGCCGAGTCTGGCTGCTTCCCGCTCAGTCGACCACGTGCGTCGCCGGTACGGTCCCCATCCGGCCCTTTTGGAAGTCCTCGAAGGCCTGGGCGAGCTCCGCCCGGGTGTTCATGACGAAGGGGCCGTAGTGGGCTACCGGCTCGCCGATCGGGCGGCCACCGAGGACGAGGACGTCCAGGCTCGGGGCCCGGGACTCCTGGATCCGGTCGGCATCGACGACGACGGTGTCACCTGAGCCGAGCACGGCCAGTTGACCGGTCCGGAACGGGCGTCCGTCGGGGCCGACCCGGCCCTGGCCGGCCAGCACGTAGACGAGGGCATTGGCGTTGGGGTCCCAAGGGAGCTCCAGACGGCCGCCCGGCGCCACCGTGGCGTGCACCATGGTGATCGGCGTGTAGGTGTCGCCCGGACCCAAGTGGTCGCCGACCCGGCCCGCGATGACCCGTACCAGGGCGCTGCCGTCCGGGGATGACAGGAGGGTGACGCGTTGCCGGCCGATGTCCTGGTAGCGCGGCGCTACCCACTTGTCCGACGCCGGCAGGTTGACCCACAACTGAATACCGTGGAACAGCCCGCCGCTGGCGACCAGGGCCTCCGGCGGTCGTTCGATGTGCAGGATGCCGGAGCCGGCGGTCATCCACTGGGTGTCGCCGTTGGTGATGACTCCTCCGCCGCCCGCCGAATCCTGGTGCTCGAAGGTGCCGTCGATGATGTAGGTGACGGTCTCGAACCCACGGTGCGGGTGCCAGGGGGTGCCTTTCGGTTCGCCGGGCGCGTACTCGACCTCTCCCATCTGGTCCATGTGCACGAACGGATCCAACCGGTCAAGCGGCACGCCCGCGAACGCCCGGCGGACCGGGAAGCCCTCCCCTTCGAAGCCGGACGGCGCGTTGGTGATGGTTTCGACCGGGCGGGCCTGCGGGGCGGCCCCGTCGGTACCGACCGGCGTGATCCGGGGCAGCGACAGGATGTCCTCGACGGTGACAGCGGGCATGGCAACCTCCTTAGAGTTCCTCCCGTTCCAACTCAGTTGCGACCGCAACTATTCCGTCGGTTGCTGCGTCCAGCCGCCGGATCCCTAGCATGGCTACCAATGGACGACCGCTTGTACTTCCGCCAGCTCCTGTCAGGTCGGGATTTCGCCGTGACCGACCAGCTGGCCGCGCAGATGGTGAATTTTTCCTACCTGATCGGCGATCGCGAACGGGGCGAAACCCTGCTGGTGGACCCGGCCTACGGCGTGGGGGAGCTGCTCGACATCGCCGCCGGCGACGGCATGACCGTCGTCGGGGCGCTCGTGACCCACCACCACCCTGATCACGTCGGGGGTTCCATGATGGGGTACCGCATCGAGGGGCTGGCCGAGCTGCTCACCCGTCAGGCCATGCCGGTGCATGCCCACCGTCAGGAGGCCGCCCTGGTCGCCAAGGTGACCGGCCTCGAAGCCGGCGACGTGGTGGCCCACGACAGCGGCGACCGGGTCGCTGTCGGAGGCGTCGAGGTGGAGTTGCTCCATACCCCTGGTCACACGCCCGGCAGCCAGTGCTTTCTCGTCGACGGCATGCTGGTGGCGGGCGACACCCTCTTCCTGGAGGGGTGCGGCCGGACCGACCTGCCGGGCAGCGATCCGGGGGCCATGTATGACAGCCTGCAACGGCTGGCCTCCCTGCCCGACGCCACCGTCGTGTATCCGGGCCACCGCTACTCGGTTCCCTCGACGGCGACGCTGGCGGCGGTCAAGGAGATCAACATGGTGTTCAAGCCCCCGACCAAGGCGGCGTGGCTGTCGGTCTTCGGCCGATAAGGCGAGTCAGTCGATGAGGCCGAGATCGCGCAGCCGGGACCGCATGCCGGCCTCGTCGCGCTCGAACACCCGCCCGAGGGCAGTCACGTCCTCCCGCCGCACGGTGATGACACGCCCATTGAAGTCGCCCCGCTGGATCTGGATCATGCTCACGTACCGGCGCAGCACGTCCCTTTCCGGAGCGTCCAAGGCGGCCAGCTGAGTGAGGTCGATGGTGACCGGTAGGTCAACGGGGGCTGGCCGCTCGCCGTTGGTTGACGGCCGTCCTTCGCCGTCCGGGCCGAGCGGGCGGGGCAACAGCTGGTCGACCGGGACCCCGTACAGCTGAGCCAATCGCTGGAGGCGCAGCACCGAGATGATGCGTTCCCCCCGTTCGTAGGCACCGAGCACGGACGCCTTGAACTCGCGCCCGGACGCCTCCTCCACCGCTAGCAGGGACAGACTCTGCTGGCGGCGAAGGTTTCTGAGCCGGTCACCGACCGCCCTAGCGTAGGAAAGCGGCATGTCATCGGACACCGGGGTACCTCCTCGGCGTACATGCTAGCTAGGAGGCGCGCAAAGGGTCCGATGAATGACCTTACGGTCAAATGTCAAGTCGAGCCGTTCGGAGTGACCGCAGACTGCAGGAGCAGCAGCCGGTAACCGGACACCCGGAGCGTTCCCTCGGCAGGGCGCCTGGCCGACGGAGCACCGGCCGCGTCCTCGGTGCCTGCCGCGGTGTCCAGCACCAAGTCCCACCATGCGGCCCAGCGGGTCTCGGGCAGGGTGAAGTCGATCTCCTCCTCCCATCCGTTGAAGATCAGGTAGAAGGAGTCGTCGACGATCGGCCGGCCATGGATGTCGGGATCGCGTATGGCTTTGCCGTTGAGGAACACCCCGAGCGACTTGGCGTAGCCGACCTCCCAGTCGGCGTCGGTCATGGTGGCGCCGTCGGGACGAAACCAGCCGATATCCGGCAGATGGTCGGGCGAGCCAGAACCCCGCAGCGGGAGCCCCTGGAAAAAGCGACGCCGGCGGAAGATGGGATGAGCCCGGCGCAGGGCGATGAGACGTTGGGTCCAGGCCAGGAGGTCGCGGTCGACCGCGGCCCAGTCGTACCACGAGATCGGGGAGTCCTGGCAATACGCGTTGTTATTGCCGAGCTGGGACCGGCCTAGCTCGTCCCCGCCGAGCATCATGGGCACCCCCTGGCTGAGGAAGAGGGTGGCGAGGAGGTTGCGCACCTGCCGGTGGCGGAGAGCCAATATCTCCGGGTCGTCGGTTGGGCCTTCGGCGCCACAGTTCCACGACCGGTTGTCGTCAGTGCCGTCTCGGCCGTCCTCGCCGTTGGCCTCATTGTGCTTGTGGTCGTACGACATCAGGTCGCCCAGGGTGAAGCCGTCGTGGCACGTGACGAAGTTGATGCTGGCAAAGGGCCGGCGTCCCGTCGCTTCGTAGAGATCAGAGCTGCCGGTGAGGCGCTCCGCCAAATCGCCGATAGGAGCACCGCTCTGCCGCCAGTAGTCCCGAACCGTGTCCCTGTATTTACCATTCCACTCCGACCAGAGGGGAGGGAAGTTGCCGACCTGGTAACCACCGTCGCCGAGGTCCCAGGGTTCCGCGATGAGCTTGACTTGGCTGATGACCGGATCTTGCTGGATGATGTCGAAGAAGGCCGACAGCCGGTCGACCTCGTGGAACTGCCGGGCCAAGCTGGCGGCGAGGTCGAAGCGGAAGCCGTCCACGTGCATGTCGAGCACCCAGTAGCGCAGGGAGTCCATCATCAGCTGGAGGACATGGGGGTTGCGCACGTTGAGGGAGTTGCCGGTACCGGTGGAGTCGTTGTAAAAGCGGGGTTGCCCGTCGACGAGCCGGTAATAGCTGGGGTTGTCGATGCCTCGGTAGGCGAGGGTCGGCCCGAGTTCACTGCCCTCCGCGGTGTGGTTGTAGACGACGTCAAGGATGACCTCGATGTGGGCGGCGTGGAGAGCCCGGACCATCGCCTTGAATTCAGTAACGGCCCGGTGACCACCGCGCGAGGCGTAGCCGTTGTACGGCGCCAGGTAGGCGATGGAGTTGTAGCCCCAGTAGTTGCGCAGGCCCAGCTTGACGAGGCGATCGTCGTGGACGAAGTGGTGCACGGGCATCAGTTCGACGGCAGTGATCCCGAGCTTGGTGAAGTGTTCGATCATGGCCGGGTGGGCCACCGCGGCGTACGTGCCGCGCTGCCGCTCGGGGATGTCCGGGTGGGTCCAGGTCAGACCCTTGACATGGGTCTCGTAGATCACGGTGTCGGCCCAGAGCGTTCGGGGAGGCCGGTCGGGTCCCCAGTCGAAGGCCGGGTCCACCACGATGGCCTTCGGCATCGAGGGGGCCGAATCACTAGTGTCGATCTTGAGGTCGTCGGCTTTGAGGACGTAGGCGTAAGGGGGCTGGCCCCAGATCACCTCGCCGTCAACCGCTTTGGCGTAAGGGTCGAGGAGGAGCTTGGCCGGATTGCACCGCAAGCCCGCCTCGGGCTGGTAGGGGCCGTGGACCCGGTAGCCGTAACGGCAGCCCGGTTCGACGCCTTCGAGGTACCCGTGCCAGCAGTAGGCGTCGACCTCGGGTAGCTGATAGCGGGTCTCACTGCCGTTGTCGAAGAGGCACAGTTCTACCGCCTCCGCGGCTTGAGAGAACAGGCCGAAGTTGGTGCCGAGGCCGTCGAAGGTGGCGCCCAGCGGGAAAGGCTCGCCGGGAGAGACTGCGTGCGCCATGGCGCCAAAACTTAGCGGTCCTAGGCTTGGACGCGGCTCGGCGGCATTCGGGGGCGGCAGACGGGGATCGTCAGCCCCACCAGAAGGCAGCCGCGATGATGAGGTACAGGGCAATCAGCGCCACGCCCTCGATCCAGGTGTATTCGCCGTCATAGATGACCACCGCCACCACTACCGCCGACGCCGCCAAAGCCGCGACCAGAAGGGGCGGGAACACCAACGTGAGCTGCGTCGGCCCCACCACCCGGCTGAGCAGGACGAGGACCGGAGTCAACAGGAGCGCCACCTGAAGCGGGCTGTTGAGGGTGGTGCTGATGACGTACTCCGGCTTGGCCTTGAGGGCGAAGCGGATGCCGACGGCGTTCTCGACCGAGTTCGAGGCGATCGCCACCACCACCAACCCAGTGAAGGTCTGGGACAGGCCCAGGCTTCGAACGGCCGGCTGGAGCGGGTCCACGAACCAGTCCGCGGCCAGGGCCGCGCCCAGACTGCCGATCACCAGCAAGCCAACCGACAGGGACAACGGCCAGGGGGACGGCGCCGGCTGAGTCTCTTGCGCCGCCCCGCTATCTGGCGCCAGCCCGCCCGACACGTTGGTGCGATCTTGTACCCGATTGGGGGGGTAGATCGCACCGCCATCGCCAGGCGTCGGCCCGGCCGCCGGCACCCGCCCCGACCCCGTCCCTTGGTCGGCGGCCGGGTCGGCTGCCACCGCCACTCGCCGGCGGAGATAGAAGGGCACGCTGGCCGCGTAGACGACGAGGAGGGCGATGGCGCAGACGTTCGATAGGGCCGAGATGTGGGCGGCAGCTGGGGTGCCGAGTCGATCGGCGAGGGTCGGCACAAGTAGCGCGGCCACCACGAGCAAGAGCAGCGAGGCGTTGAGCCGAGGCTCCTCGGGGTCGAAGCGCTGCGTGCCGTGCCGTAATCCGCCGGCGACGAAAGAGCAGCCGAGCACCAGCAGGGTGTTGCCGAGGATGGACCCCACCAACGCGGCCCGGACGACTTCAGTCAGACCGTCACGCAGGGCAAAGACGGCGACGAATAGTTCGGGGACGTTGCCGAGCGTGGACTGGACCAACGCGGTCGGTCCCGGACCGAGTCGCTCGCTGACCTGCTCGATGGCCTGTCCCACCAGGGCGGCCAGGGCGGCCAGAGCCAGGCCGGCGACGACGAATCGGGGGACGGAGCCGGCGCCCGCTGCATTCGCGCCGCCGGCCGCGGCGGTGAGGATCACCGCCGCTGCCAGCGTTACCCGTTGGGTCTTCTCGAGATGGCGCAGATCTACGAAGGCGGGCATCGGCGCCCGCCGACCGTAGCCGCCCGGCTGGGCCTGGTGCCGCGACGAGTACAGTTGACGATTGGCACTGCCGGGCGGCGTGGCCGAGTGGTTTAGGCAAGGGCCTGCAAAGCCCTGTACAGCGGTTCGATTCCGCTCGCCGCCTCGAGGCCGCTCAACGGGCCCGCACCGAGTTCCTCACCGACCACCCCGACGTTACGGCCCGCATCATCGCAATCGACCGGGCCATCACCCAACAACAACACCAGACGCGGACCGCCTCTCCCCGCCCGGTCTTCGAATGGCAGACGCCCCCGCCACAACCCGCCGTCCGACACGATGCCCACCTGGAACACATCCACCACCAACACATCGCCGCAGCCCACCAAGCCCCACAAATCGGCGGACCCGCACTCTGAGAAGGTGGTCTCGACGGCAAACGCGCCGGCAAGCCAGACCATCCAGACGGCCCCGCCACCTCCCTCTGATCCCCATCCAACTCGAACTTATGTAGCGATATTATGCGCTTATTCAATGTCTCTCATAGAACGCCATAGCTGATGTCATGAAGAAGCGCTCGCCGCGTTTCTGCTGAGCGAGCCGGTGGTGCGTCGGCGCCAGCTGAGTGACGGGAGGCAAGGCGTTGGCAGGTCTAATGGGAGTGGCACGCGAAAGTCCTCCTCGCTTGGGAGTCCGAGCGGGATAACACTCGGGGGTGCGAAACCAAAACCCCGGAGCAAAGGAGGACTTCGCGTGCAACAGCAACA
>Ga0302324_100007246_pt1 | contig 23660 bp, 19 predicted proteins | sample Palsa_T0_1_FD_201949 | JGI IMG/M metagenome (GOLD analysis project Ga0302324, IMG submission 201949) | Peat permafrost microbial communities from Stordalen Mire near Abisko, Sweden - Palsa_T0_1 | ecosystem: Environmental > Terrestrial > Soil > Palsa > Peat permafrost | place: Sweden: Abisko... | reverse complement strand
CTCCCACCCGATGCTTACAGGACGCAGAATGGATGGGACATGGGGCGTGATGTTTGTCCGACGAGGCGGGGTGAGAGTTTGGAATCCCACCCTAAACGCAAAGGACGCGTTTAGGATGGGGCACCCATGCGTTTTAGGATGGGGCACCCGGCGTTTAGGATGGGGTACCCGGGCGTGGTTCGGGGGTCGGACGAATCCTCTCTGAGTCAGGCGTCGAGGTGGAGTTCGGAGCGGAGGGTGGCGGTGAGATCGCGCTTGAGGGCGGGGGTGAAGAGGGATTTGGCGCGGAGATAATCTTCCATGGTGCGGAGGGGGTCGGAACCGGGCGAGTGGACGCACTCGATAAGGGTGGCGCCGTGGCCCTTGCGAGCGTGGAAGATGGCTTCAGAGGCGACGCGGTAGACGGCGACCACGTCGTTGCCGTCGACGACGATGGTGGGAAAGGTGTAGGTGGGCTGGGGCCTGGTGCGGGATTTGGAGCGGGACTTGGCGCGGGAGGGTTGCGCGGCTGGGGCGACGAAGAGGATGGGAAGCTGCATTTCCGAGGCGCTCCGGAGAGCGTGATGCCATTCGTCGGACGAGGTGAAGGGTTCCATGGAGAAGGCGACGACGAGGGCTGAGGTTTTTTCCTTCTTTTGGCGCAGAGCAAAGCGGATCGAGCCGTCGATCTCTTCGATGACGGGGACGGTGGGTCGAATGGAGCTGAGGGCGGAGTGGATCCAGTGGGCAGGAGCGACGCGGTCTGTGCGGCGAAGGTCGATGGCGACACCGACGGCGGCAGCTTCGCGGCCAAGACTGGAGGCAAAGAAGCGGGAAGGCTGGTTGTGTTTGACAAGTTCGCGGGAGTGCTGCTCGATGATGCGGCAGCGGAGCATGGCGGTGTAGAGGGCGAGGAGCTTCTCGTTCGATATGAGTGAGAAGCCGTTATGCGTGGGCGCGGCGGGGGCGTGCGCGGCGATGCGGGATTTGGGCGGTGGGGATTGTTTGGATGAAGGCATGCGAGGGAAGACTCCGGATTGATTCAGGGAATACATCGGATTGTAAACGGGGAGAAAGCAGGGTGTCGGGTATCGGGTGTCGGGTATCGGGTATCGGGTATCGGGTATCGGGTGTCGGGGATCGGGTCTGGGGTTTAGGGTTTAGGGTTTAGGATCTGAGCGGCTGCGAGCAGTGATTTGTCGGGAAGAATGGCTACGCCTATTGAGTTCCTTGTAGAATATGGCTTCCAGAGCGCAGAAGACTTCATTTCCATAGTCCCCGGTTGCAAGCAGCGGAGGTGTCTTGAGCCTGATAAAGGATCTTCAATTCACGTTGCGTCAGTTGCGCAGAGCCAAGGTTTTCGCGGTGATCGCGGTGGTGACCCTGGCGCTGGGCATCGGATGCAATACGGCAATCTTCAGCGTGTTTTATAGCGTTCTGCTGCGGCCGCTTCCGTTCGCGGACCCGGATCGCCTGGTGATCGTCTCGGAGCGGGCAACGAACTTTCCCATGCTTAGCGCTTCGTGGCTGAACTTTAAGGACTGGAAGGCGCAAAACAACTCGTTTGAAGATTTCGCAGCGACTCGCGTGACGACGATGGCGCTGACCGGGAGCGGGCAGCCGGATCAGATTCCCGGGCAGATGATCAGCGGAAACCTGCTGCACATGCTTGGAGTGAACACGGTGGCCGGCAGACCGATCAGTGACGTGGACGACCAGCCTGCATCTCCGGCCGTCGCGCTGCTGGGCTATGGGTTGTGGCAGCGCAGGTTTGGCGGTGCGGAGAGTGTCGTCGGGCGGACCATCACTCTCGATCGCCAGACCTACACCGTAATCGGCGTGCTTCCGGAGCACTTCGAGTTGCTGCAGCAGGCGCCGGATTTCGTTGTTGCCATGGGTCCGTGGGCGAGCAAACTGCCGGATGACCGCTCCTGGCATCCAGGCATCAACGCCATTGCACGGCTGAAGCCCGGGGTTTCGTTGAGCCAGGCGCGTGCCGATATGAGCACGATTGCCAAGCGGCTATACGCGCAATATTCCGCAGACAATATCGCGATCGATGCAGTGGTAAATCCGATGCAGGCGCAGCTGGTGGGCGATTTAAAGCCGGCGTTGAGCATGCTGATGGGCGCAGTGATTTTTGTGCTGCTGATCGCGATCGGCAACATCGCCAATCTGATGCTGACGCGGGCCACGGCGCGGCAGCGGGAGATCGCTATCCGCATCTCGCTGGGCGCTTCGGACTGGACGATCATCAGACAGTTGATCGTGGAAGGGCTGGTGCTTTCGCTGACCGGCGCGGTTGCTGGAGTTGCGCTTGCCTATCTCTTGATGCCATCGTTGCTGCATGCCGCGGGGGGTGTGCTGCCTTCGGGCGCGGAAGTCCACATCGATGCCCGGGTTCTGGTGTTCACCGTCGTCCTGTCGATTTGCGCCGGAGTTTTTTTCGGCATCGCACCGGCGGGGCATATCCGGATCAGGGAGTTGCGCACAGTTTTGAACGAGACAGAGCGAGCCGGCAGCGGCAAACGCACCAGACTTCTGCGCAATGCGCTGGTGGTCTCGGAGATTTCGCTGGCGTTGCTGCTCACGATGGGAGCCGGACTTTTTGTAAGGAGTCTGAGTCGCCTGTCCGCCGTCAACCTTGGATTCTCGGACGATCATCTGCTGGTCGCCGATCTTCCGGTACCGCCGGCAGGCACCGCTGCGGCCGAGGCACACCGCAATATGGACTTTTACGAGAACACGCTGAGGGAGTTGCGCAGGCTTCCCGGCGTCAAGTTCGCCGCCGCCTCATCGTTTTTGCCGGTGAGCGGAAAAGGGAGTGTGATCCACTTCAATATTCAGGGAAGGCCGCCGCGAAACCCGACAGAATATGTAATGGCCAACTACCGCGTCGCAAGCTCGGAATATTTTCAGGCGCTTCGAATTCCGCTGATGGCAGGACGCTGGATCGAAGACTCCGATCGTGAAGGCGCGCCTCCGGTGGTGGTGATCAACCAGGCGATGGCGAAGGCGTACTTTGGGGATCGGTCGCCGCTTGGAAAGAAGATGCAGATCGGCGCCGTGCCCGATGACACCACTCCCTGGATGACGGTGGTAGGCGTGGTGGGCAATGTCAAACAGTCGCTCGTGACCGATGTGCCGACTGAGATGTATGTGCCGTTCCGGCAGGCGAATGAGGTTCTCCCGGTGCGAACGATGTCGGTTGTGATGCGGACCGAAGGCGACCCGCACCTGCTCGTTCCGAATCTGCGGGAGGCGGTACGCAGAACCAATCCGGATCAGCCGCTGGTGCGCATCCGGACGATGGAAGAGAATGTGGCGCAGAACTTCTCGGAGCCAAAGTTCCGCGTGCTGCTGCTGTTAATTTTCGCAGGACTCGCGCTGTTGATTGCGGCGGTGGGAGTCTACGGGGTGATGGCGTACTCGACGGCACAACGCTCAGGCGAAATGGCGATTCGGATAGCGCTTGGATGCAGTGTCGAACGAATCTTCACCCTTGTGCTTACGGATGGGCTTCGGCTCATACTGATCGGGGTTGGGATTGGGACCGCGTTGAGTATCGTGCTGGGACATTGGTTGAAGTCGCTTCTGTTTGGCGTCTCGTCTACCGATGCGGTGACCCTTTTGGGCGCGATCGGAGTGGTTATGGCTGCAGGGATTGTGGCTACGCTGCTTCCGGCGCGGCGGGCATCGCGGATTCAGATTGCAGCAATCATGCGAGAGAACTAGTTTCCCGATGCGTTGGATTGTTTCTGGCGGACGCCGCGCCAATAGAGGATGAGGCCGAGGAGGATGAAGCCGAGGGTCCAGGCGAGCAGGTTCAGAGCGAAGCCAAGTCGATTCGCGGAGGCACCTGGTTGGATGAGCGAGAGGAGGATTCCGCCCAGGACAACGATGAATCCAAGGCTGCCACAGATCCAAACGCCGGGAATGCCGCCGGGAACGAGGACGGCGTGGGGGTTGGAGGCGCGGTCGGGGCGGCGGGCGAGTTTAATGGCAGCGGCGAACATGTAGAGGAAGGGAATGAAGTAGAGGATGATGCCGGCATCGATGAGCTTTTGATAGGCGCCTTGCGAGGTTTCGTTGATCTGGCTGCCGAGCAGGATAGCGGCGGAGATGGAGGCCTGCACAAGAATCGAAACCCAGGGCGTTTTCCAGCGGGGATGGATTTTGCCAAAGGCCGCGGGCATGTAGCGGTCGACTCCGACAACGAATGGAATGCGGGCGACGCCGGCAACCGTTGAGCCGACGCCACCGGCGTTGCCCGCGGTGACGAGGACGGCGGCGATGACGCCGAGAAAGCCGAGGCGCAGCGCGACAGAGCCGGCGGTGATGGCGTTGAAGACGCCGGATTGAGGGTCGATGTTGGCGGCGGGGACGAGGGCGAGGATAGCGAAGGTGCCGACAATGTACATGAGCGCGATGAGCGCGCCTGCGCCGAAGACCGCGCGGGGCAGGGTGCGGCGAGGATTGTGGACCTCTTCGCTCATGACGGAGACGAGTTCAAGGCCGGTGAATGCGAAGGCGATCTGCGACCAGAAGTTGACGGTGTCCCAATTCCACGTGGGCAGCATGTTGGCGAGGGTGAAATGGGTGGCCGAACCCTGGCGGAGCGCGACGATGCCGGCGATGGCGACGAGCATGAGCAGCGGGACGTAAGTGCCGACGCCGCCTGCATTCTGGAGCCACTTGCCGATGTTGAGGCCGATGATGTTGAGCAGCATGGCAACGACGAGGAGCGAGAGTGAGACGGTGAGCAGGAAGGTTCGGTCCTGCGCCAGCGACGCGCCGCGTGGCCCAAGGATGTATGCAGACATGGAGGCCGAGGCGAGCAGGAGACCGGGAAAGTAGAAGAAGGTGTAGATCCAGTAGGTCCATCCGGCGACGAAACCGTGGAATGGACCGAAGGCCTCGCGCGCCCAGACGTAGAGGCCGCCTTCTTCAGGGAAGCGCGAGGAGAGCTCGTTGATGACGAACGCGCCGGGAACGAAAAAGAAGAGTGCGGCGAGGCCCCAGAGGCTGATGGAGGATGTGCCGTTGTGGCCGGCGGCGGCGATCCAGCGCGGGCCGAGAACGGTGGCGATGTTGAAGAGAAGGACATCCCAGAAGCCCATGGTTTTGCGTAGCTGGGATTTGGGGTCGGGCGTTGATGGAGCAGAGATGGTCATGGGCGATCGTTTCCAAGCTAAAAACAAGAGCAAAAGCAATTACAAGGGCAACCGCAGATCCTTCGACTCACCACCCCCAAACTGAGATACGTTTGGGGCCCCGTTCGCTCAGGATGACAGCCACTATTCGCTCAGGATGACAGCTCTTAATCGTAAAGGGTGACAGGTACTATTCGCTCAGGATGACAGCCACTATTCGCTCAGGGTGACAGGTACTGTTCGCTCAGGGTGACAGCTCTTAATCGTAAAGGGTGACAGGTACTATTCGCTCAGGATGACAGATTTCTTGTGGAACGAACTGATGACAGATTTCTTGTGGAACGAACTGATGACAGCTTTCTTGTGATGGGAACTTTTGACTCTGCATGCTAGGAGGAGTAGTCGGCGTTGATGTGGATGTACTCGAGCGTGAGGTCGGTAGTCCAGAAGACGCAAGTGGCGGAGCCTTGATGAAGTTCGATGGTGATGGAGAACTCGGGCTTCTGAATGTACTCGTGGGCGGCGGCTTCGTCGAATTGCGGAGCGCGGCCGCCATTGAGGCAGATGGGCAGCTCGCCGAAGCGGATGTCGATGCGGTTGGGATCGATCTGAGCTCCTGAGTACCCGATGGCGGCGACGAGACGGCCCCAGTTTGGATCGTTGCCGGCCCAGGCGGTTTTGACCAGCGGCGAGTGGGCGATGGCCTTGGCGATTTTGAGGGCATCGGCGTCGGTGGCCGCTCCGTGGATGCGAAGCTCGACAACGTGGGTGATGCCTTCGCCGTCGGCAACGACCTGATGGGCGAGCGAGGTGCAAATCTGCGTGAGCGCTTCAGCGAAAGCCGCGTTGTCGGGACCGATGACTGCGCCGGATGCGCCGGAAGCGAGCAGGAGGACTGTGTCGTTGGTGGAGGTATCGCCATCGACGGAGATGCGGTTGAAGCTGACATCGATGGAGCGGTTGAGATATTCCTGAAGCACGCTGGGTTGGATGGCCGCGTCGGTGAGGATGTAGACGAGCATGGTGGCGTGGGGCAGGAGCTGCGGATGGATCATGCCGGAGCCCTTGCCAAATGCGGCGATGCGGACTTCTTGCGGGTGGGTGGCGCTTTGGGGGGCTTGGGGGTCGGAGATGCCGCCGGAGTGGGGGATTTCGAAGCGGGTGAAGGCGGTTTTCTCGATGGTGTCGGTGGTGAGGATGGCCGTGGCTGCCTGAAGGAAGTGATCGATCTCTGAGCCGAGCGCGGCGGCAGCTTCAGGGAGCGCGGCGATGAGATTGTCGGCCGGAAGCGGCACTCCGATGATGCCGGTGGATGAGGGAAAGACTTCTTCAGGCTTGCAGTTGAAGGTTTCTGCCGCGGCGCAGCAGGTGGCGATGGCGGCGGCTAGACCCGGTTCTCCTGCGGCGCAGTTGGCGTTGCCGGCGTTGATGGCGACGATACGGACGCGGCCGTGAGTAGCGGCGAGGTGCTGCTTATCGATGATGAGCGGAGCGGCGATGACCTTATTCGAAGTGAAGACGGCAGCGGCGCTGGCGGGCGTGTCGGCGACGATGAGAGCGAAGTCGGTGCGGCCGGATCGCTTTAGGCCGGCTTTGACTGCGGCGTAGCGAAAGCCGCGGGGAAGAAGGAGCTGGGATGTGTCGGACATAGACGCGTCGGGCATGATGGTTAACCCATTTAATCTAACAGGGAACAGAGATCAGAGATCAGAGATCAGAGAACAGAGATCAGAGATCAGAGGTCAGGGATCAGGGAACAGGGTTCTCCGTTCCCATCCATTTCGCACAAGACGCGAAAAGGATGGGGCACGGGAGTGTTAGGAGTGGGATGAAGGAGTACGGCGGCGCGGGCGAGGACACCCGCACGACAGCCGGCCTGGAGACCGGCGCTACATCGTGAGGCGCGAGGACAGGATTGCGCGGTTGAGGAGAGGGATGGCGGAGAACGGCGCGACGGGCGAGAACAGATTTCTGGAGATGCGGGCGGTGAACGTGGCGCGTGGGGATCGCGTGGTGCTGCGCGACGTGAACCTGACTGTGGAGGCCGGGGAGCATGTGGCGATTCTGGGGCCGAACGGGTGCGGGAAGTCGACGCTGATTATGGCGATGACCTGCCAGTTGTATCCGATTGTGAATGAGCGGATGCGGGTGAGGATTTTTGGGCGCGAGCGGTGGGATCTGACTGAGTTGCGCAAGCATTTTGGGGTGGTGGGTGCGGAGTTGCCGGGCGAGCGGACGGCGGTAACGTCGGGGCTGGATGCGGTTACGGCGGGGTTCTTTTCAGCGTCGACGCTGTGGCCGAACCTGAAGGTTGAGCCGGAGATGCGGGAGCGAGCGCGGGAGGCTCTGGAGCGGATGGAGGCGACGCATCTGGCGGAGCGGATGGTGGGCGAGATGAGTGCGGGCGAGAAGCGGCGGATCGTGATTGCGCGGGCGCTGGTGCACAGGCCGAAGCAACTCTTGCTGGATGAGCCGTCGAATGCGCTCGATCTGGCGGCGCAGCGCGAGTTGCGCGAGACGCTGCGCAGGCTGGCGCAGGAGGGTACGGGGCTGGTGATGGTGACGCATCATCTCGGCGACATTTTGCCGGAGATTGAGCGGGTGATTTTGATGCGGGACGGGCGGATTGAAGGAGATGGCGGGCGCGAGGAGATGCTGACAGAGGCGCGGCTGAGTGAACTGTTTGGCACGCCGGTGCAGATCGGGCGGGACGAGGGGTGGTTGCATAGCTGGTGAGCACTGCAAGCGGCAACTCCGCTTCGCGCCATTGCAAGGAACAGCCTTGATTTGGCGACCCGGTATTCGTTGTCCGGCAAAGTCTCTGAGGGCCGAGAGGCTCTCAGGACAGCCGGCCTGGAGACCGGCGCTACTGTGCCGGCTACGCTGCGCCGACGCCGGCTGCTTCGCGGTCGCCCTCGTAAAAGGTCCATGACTTGTCGAAGCCGCCGACTGGGCCGGGTATCTCGCTGTCATCCTGATGAACCCAGTGGTAGTACTGGCCGACTTCGTTGGTCAGCTGGGTCTCTTCGCGTTTCTCGTGAGCCGTGAGCCCCTCGAGGTAGCGCCGATCATGCTCGAGCGTGGCGAGCGGAGTTGACTCGAGGTGGTCGACCGCGCAACGCAGTGTGTAGCACGCCACGCGATTGCACACCGAGGTGAGATAGCGCAGGTAAGAACGTTGCGCCGCTGAAACCCGGTTGAGCTTCGGCAGACGCAGGCTGGCCTCGAAGTTCAACCCGCGGAACATGTGGCAGAGTCCCTGGTTGGTGAAGTTTCTTTCGTAGAAGGTGGCAATCATCCATTCGTAAAAAATGTCGAGCTTGGGGTCGAGGAATTTGTAGTCGGGCTCAAACGCAGTGCCCAGCATCCGTCCCTCCGCTTCAAGTCTGCGTTTGATGGGAGTGCCGGCGTACGGCAGCATGCGGCAAAAGGGAGCAACCGTCCAGCCGTCGCCGATGAACTCCTCAAGGAATGCGATGTTGTTGCGAATGCGTGTGAATGTTGAGTACGGCTCGACCATCATGAAGCCGAAGTCGAAGGAGAGGCCGAGTTTTTTCAGAATGCGGCCAGCGCGCAGGTGGGCCTCGGGCTTCATGCGCTTGTGCATGTCGGCCAGGCCATCTTCATCGCCCGATTCGACGCCCATATAGACGTGGGTCAGGCCGCCATCCATCAATCGCTGCAGAATCTCCTCGTCGATCTCGTCGGAGCGGCAACTGATCTTGAAGACTATATCGCCGGCGAAGCCCGCGGCGGCGATGCGGTCGGCAATCTCGATGGCCCAGAGTTTGGCGCTCTTGCCGCCGGCCAGAAAGTCGTCGTCCTGAAAGAGGAAGATGGGAACTTTGCGATTGACGTGGAGATCGAGCATTTCGTCGGCCACTTCGCGAGGGCTGCGCAGGCGGCGCAACGCTCCGCCCTGGGCCTCGTAGAAGGGCCGAATGCTGCAGAAGGAACAATCCCACGGACAGCCCCGGCTGCCGAGAATGGAGGCCGTCGGCATGGGATGCCCTTCGTAGTCGATCGACCGGCGATCGGGGCGGGGAAGAATGTCGAGGTTCTCGACGACCTTGGCCAGCGGCGCGACGACCACCTGGCCATCGTCCGCGCGGAATGCGATTCCCGGCAACTTGCGCCAATCAGCGCCCGAGCTGAGACAATGCAGGATTTTGACCGTGGTCATTTCGCCGTCGAAGCGGACTACGGAATCGAGCCCGGGCGTGCGGCTGAGAATCTCGGCCGGCTCGAAGCTTGCGTAATGGCCGCCCATGGTGAAGTGTGCGGTGACACCGCCGTCGCGCAGCGCCTGGATGACGCGGCCGAAGTCGGGCGCCATGTATTGAAAGATGAGCGAGAAGCCGACGACATCCGGTTTCTCATGGCGGATGCGGCGCAGAATGATCTCCGGGTCGGCGCCATAGGTCATGATCGAGGCCTCATGGCCCGATGCGTTGATGGCAGACATGAGATAGCGCAGGCCGAGGTTGTCCTGGTCTTGAAAGCCAAGAAGAAGAACTTTCTGAGGCCGGTTGTTGGGGTCAATCACGGGAATTTTGACGGGAACATCGGAGAGGATCTGCATCGACGCAACCTCGTTTCGAGTAGACAGAGTTTTATCACGGCACTGCGAAGCGAGCATGCGCAGGGCCAGGGGGAGATGGGAACAACAATGCAATGTACCGCAGCCCGGAGTTCAGGGTCCGATGAAGTCTCTGAGGGCCTGGAGGCCCTCAGGACAGCCGGTCTGGAGACCGGCGCTACCACTTCCGCGCCCGGCAGCGACGAGCAAGCCCGCTGCGATAAAGGCGACGGTTCAATTGCGCGAGAGCCTTAACTCTTCAACTCTTCGCTTTTTTATGTTTCGCCAACTGTGCCGTGACCTGCTCTTCAATCGAAGCGAGGCGGGCCTTCTGGGCATTGATAGAGTGCAGCGTACTCTCGAGTTGTTCCGCGGGGAGGCTGGAATAGTCGACGGGAGCCGGATCGCCGACGGGCCAGTGAACGGGAGGTCTGTAACCGCCTCCTCCGTAGACCGGCCACGGACCCGGATCGGCATAGATGCGGCTGTAGTCGATGGGGGCTGGGTCGCCGACTGGCCAGTGAACGGGCGGCCTGTAGCCGCCGCCACCGTAGACGGGCCAGGGGCCTGGATCAGCATAGATGCGGCTGTAGTCGATGGGGGCTGGGTCGCCGATGGGTCGAGGGATTGGCGGACGGTAGCCGCCCCATCCACCACCCCACCAGGGCGGAGCCGGGGGATCGGCATAGACCGGAATATGGGGGGAAGCCGCTGGGTGCGCGTGAGCGGCCTCTAAACGTGCTACGCGGGCCTCGAGCGCTTTGAGGGCATCAGATTCGGACATGTTTCCTACCTCCGTTTTTTTGGGGAAGATTTCGTAACTCCATCCGGGGGGAAAAAGCAGATTCGAAATGTTGCCATTCAACTTAGGCAGTGTCAAGAAAAAGCACGACGAAAATGCGGAGAAGGCGAGATACCCGCTTAAACGATAGATCGGGCGGAGCACAGGTAACCAAATTTATTGATAGAGGAGTTACGGGCGTTGCATGCGGCGGTTGCGCTTCGCGTGCTGACATGGCAAAGCCTCGCGTCCGGCCGGTTCAGGCGACGCGATGAATGGATGTTGGGAGTCAGTTTCCGACAAGCCAGTTATCGCATCGGGTGTTCGCTTTTAGTCAGCGAGTTTCGATTCCGGACAAAGATCGCGTTGCCGATCACCACCCCGAGGGCTGAAGTTAGTTATGAATCAGTGACTTGAAGTTGGGGCGTTTTGGCGGGATTCGTGCACAGTTCCAGGCAGATCGCACCTGGTGCACAGACCGGTCAAAGGAGAGCCGTGATTCTCAAAGCCCTTCCCGTCGCACCTGGAGATCGAGGAGGATTCTGAATGGTCCGATTCATTGCTCGCGTCGTGCTTCCTGCTGGCATGGTATTTGTTTCCGCATTGGCGGCCGTGGCAAACGCCCAAATCACGTCGAGCCCGCCCAATCCGATCACCGCGCCGAATCCGCTGACGACGACCCTCTCCATTTTTCGCAGCAATATGGAAGACAAGATCATGAATTCGGCGGAAATGATGCCGGAGTCAAAGTACAGCTACCGGCCGACAAAGGAGGTTCGCTCGTTTGCCGAGATCCTGACGCATGTGGGAGATATTTCCTACATATTGTGTTCAAACGCCAAAGGTGAAGCGACGCCCGGCACCGGAGTCGCGAAGGAGACGAAGGCCGAGATCAAGGCCTACCTCAAAGGCGCGTTCGCTTACTGCGATGGCACATTCTCCGGGTTCACCGATGCACACCTCAATGACCCGGCGAACTTCTTTGGCGTCAAGACGAACAAGATGTTCATTTTGACGCAGGTCGGAAATCATGACGCCTTGCATTACGGCAATCTCGTCACGTATCTGCGCATCAATGGCCTCGAGCCATCTGGGGGCTGGTTTTGATGGCCCGGCTGAGTTGACGCGCGCCTGGGGGTGCGATAAGTTGGGGGTACACGGGAAAGGAGGATGATCCAGCCTATGCAAAAAGATTGTTCCAGTAGTTTGTTACGTGAGGTGACTGAGGCCTAGGGCATCGCGCCCTCGGTAGTATTTGCCACCCAGTAAGCCCCGGCGAGGAAGAATCGCATGGGCCCGGCGATCGCGGCAGCGCGATGGCCTTAGTCCAATCCCAACAGATCACCGGCAGCGGCCTGGGCGAAGTGCTCAGGCCGTTGTTGTTTGTGGGGGGCTTTGAGGTGACATCGCATCCCACCCTAGCCGCAAATACAAAGACGCGGCGAGGGTGGGGCACCCGGCGGTGTTGTTTGTGGGAGCAGTGGGTTTCACAGCGCCCCTACAGGGCGCGAAGGTTTATTGTGGCAGCTTTCCCCGGGTTTCACCCGGGGCTATCGTCATCTCGCCCCTCCGGGGCGCGAGGGATGGCACCTGTTGTGCGGTTTAGAAGCAGGCGGCGGCTGGGATAAACTTAGGCGGATGCGGGTATTTGGGATTGATTGCGGCACGGAGATTACTGGGTTTGGCGTGGTGGAGGCGGTGGACTCCGGGCGCGAGCATGGGCTGCGGATGGTAGGGATGGGGGCGGTGCGGCTTGTGAAGAGTAAGACGACTGCCGAGCGGCTGGAGCAGGTGCATGGCGAGTTGATGGCGGAGCTGGAGCGCTGGCGGCCGGACACGGTGGCGATCGAGGAGGTCTTCTACTCAGTGAACGCGAAGAGCGCTCTGAAGCTGGGACAGGTGAGGGGCGTGGCGCTGCTGGCGGCGGCGCGGATGGGGCTGCCGGTGGCCGAGTATGCTCCGCTGAAGATCAAGTCGAGCGTGGTGGGGTACGGGCTGGCCAAAAAGGAGCAGGTGCAGTTTATGGTGGCGCGGCTGCTGGGGCTGGCTGAGGTGCCGGAGCCGGCGGACGCGGCGGACGCATTGGCGATTGCGATTTGCCACATTCACACGGCACAAACGCTGGCCGCGCAGGGAGCGGGGCGATGAGGGGTGTGAATGCGGCGGTGCTGGTGCTGGGGTATGGGGTTTGGGGTCTGGGGTCTGGGGTCTGGGGTCTCGGGTCTGGGGTTTGGGGTCTAGGGTCTGGGGTGTCGGGTGCAAGCGCAAGTGCGAGTGTGAGCGCGGGGTCGCCTGGTTCGGATGGGTTGGGCGCGGTGACCAAGGGGGCGGACGGCTCTGGACCCGTGTTTGAGGTGGACTATTCGAACCCCGGGCTGACGCCGTCGCACTGGGTGCTGACGCTGAACCCGGATGGGACGGGACATTTCTGGACAGAAAATGGGAGCGGGGGGAACGCGAATGGGTCGCGGGCCGCGGTAGAGGGTCAACCGCCGCCGCAGGCTGTGGACCGGGACATCAAAGTGAGCGCGGAGTTTGCTCGGCACGTCTTTGAGTCAGCGCGACAGCACAAGTTGTTTTCAATGGAGTGCGAAAGCCACATGAAGGTGGCGTTCCAGGGGTGGAAGAAGCTGAGCTATCGCGGGCCGGAGGGACAGGGCAGCTGCGGATTCAACTACTCGAAAGACCAGCAGCTGCAGGCGCTGGGTGAGTCGCTGGTTGCGGTGGCGGAGACGATTTTGGAGGGTTCGCGGCTGGAATGGCTGCTGCGCTACGACCGGCTGGGGCTGGACCGGGAGATGGACTACGTGATGGATGGCTCGGCGGACGGCCGGCTGCAGGAGCTTGGGACGATCCGCGGCACGCTGGAGCGGCTGGCGGAGGATGAAAGCGTGCTGGAACGGGTGAGAAAGCGGGCCCGGATGCTGCTGGCGCGGGTGAAGGGCTAGTTGAGCCGGACCCGGCGAGGGGGAGAGCCCGGGAGAGCGTGAAACGGCGAGGCGCGTGTTGGCGAGATGAAACAAAAGGATAGAATTCGCGCAAACAAAAAGTTGCAAGAGGCATCTCATACATGTAGTCATCCCTCTTGAGAAGATTCCCGCTGGGTGCGAGCAGAAACTTTCGCGGGAGCGAGCGGGTCTAACAGGTGTGCAGGAAAAAATCGGACCGGTGCCCGATGGCGGAGGAAGGCAGAGCCACCTCACGAGAAAGGCGGAGCACAATGCGGGGAAACTGGGAACAGACGGAAGAGCTTAGCGGGCTGCGGAGTGGAAAAACGTGGTTGGTCGCGGGCCTTGCGGCGGCACTGCTGATTGCGGCGGGGCTGGCACAGGCGGCGCGGGCAGATGTTCAGGCGGCGACTCCGGCAAGGGGTGTGCGCCTGAGCAACGTGACGGGACAGGTGCAGGTGTCGATGGGCGGGCAGGTGATTGCCGACCAGGCAGTGGAGAATCTGCCGTTATTTGAAGGCACGCGGCTGGTGACGGGTGAGGATGGGCGCGCCGAGGTGCAGTTTGAAGACGGCAGCGTGGCGCGACTCTCGCCAAACAGCTCATTCACCATCAATGTGCTGAAGGGCAGGGGCACCAGTGGCGATGCGGAAGTGACGCTGGAGATGGGCCTCGGATACTTTGAGCTGCAGGGAACCGGGGATGCCGGCGCAATTCGCGTGAAGTTTGGCGACAGCACGGTGACGACGACCGGATTCACGGTGTTGCGCATCGACATGGATGAGGCGCCGGGGCAACTGGCGGTTTTTTCAGGGAGCGCGCACCTGCAAAACAGCGCTACGGGCACCGTGGACGTGCATGGCGGTGAGAGCCTGAAGCTGAAGGGCAAGGACGGCAAGTACGCGCTGGCGGAGACGATTGAGCCGGATTCGTGGGATGCGTGGAATGCGGACCGGGACCAGGAACTGAACGCGCTGGCGGCAACACAGACGGGCGCGGCGAATGGCCAGCCGGACAGCAATAATCCGGCGTGGAGCGACCTGGACGCAAACGGCAACTGGTACAACGTGCCGGGGCAGGGCCAGGTTTGGTCGCCCTACGACGCGTCGAATCCGGGTTGGGGGCCGTATGGGAACGGGTACTGGGTTTCGACGCCGGGATTCGGCTACCAATGGGTTTCGGATGATCCGTGGGGCTACTTGCCGTATTCGTGCGGAATGTGGAACTGGTACGACGGGTTCGGCTGGGGCTGGGCGCCGGGATTCGGCGGATGCTCACCCTGGTGGTTCAACGGACTTTACGCACTGAATGTGGTAGGCGGACCAGGCTGGTGGCACCCGCCGATTCCGCCGCGTGGGCCGATTCCGCCTCGGAAGAACCCGGAACCGGTGCATGGACGGCCTATGCCGGTGGTTGCGGTTAACCGGCGCTTCAACGCGCCGCCCAATCTGGTTTTGCCGGAGCGGGACAGAGGGGTTTCGGTGACGATAGCAGGCGCATCGGTTGCGCCGCTGCGTCCGCTTCCCGCGCGACCGGCGTACGTTGCGTCGACAGGCGGGGTAGGGGCAAGCAGCGGCCGGCCGGGAGTTGCGTTCGGCGTGCCGGGATCTCCGGCGCGGGCCGTTCTTTATCAGAACCATCCGTATGCAGGGACGGGCACCGCGGGAAGAACGAGCTATTCAACTTCAGTGCGTTCGTCTTCTTCGGCGAGCCATTCGTCGAGTGGTGGCGGCGGGGGCGGGCACGTGAGTAGCGGCGGAGGCGGTGGTGGTGGCGGCGGGCATGTGAGCAGTGGCGGCGGTGGCGGTGGCGGTGGAGGAGCGGCCGCGACGCACAAGTAAAGTTTGCGCCGGCGAATGGGACTCATGCTGACGAGTCGGGCTCACGCTGATAAGCCGGGCCTGCGCTGGATCCATGGCTGATTCGAATGAGTACGGCTGAAGGCTGGACGGCTGCTGGCGGAAGATAAGGGAAGGCCAGCGGTTACGCGGTATCTGATTGCCGAAGCGACTGCCGTTAGGTGGCATTCTGTCGAGGAAAGTGACCCAGCATGATGGCGAATGCGGCAATTGGATTGTGGAATCGCTGAACATTCACGCTCCGGGCCGCATTCAATCCGGCGCTTCAACGGTTTCCGGCGTAAAATGAAGTTAGACCAGCCTGCTCGGCTCCGGCCGTTTTAGAGCGGTTCTCGCAATATTGTGAGGCGTTTTGAGTGTGTTTCAAGGTGGCTTTTTCTTGAGGAAGAAGCCACTTAGCATCCTTGCTTCGCCCTACGTAATTTCGAGAACCGCAGTACCGCTTCTGACGAGCTCCGTACTCCCACGCGACAATCACCTGTTTGCCGGAGTCGACATGCGTTCGCAAAAAATCCACTGCGTTCTCGCGCAGGGAATGAACCGCTTTGAAGTTTGCCAGCTCGTATCGAAGGGCGTACGTGCTACCCACAAATCCGGTTCCCGCTTCCAAGACTCGATCAACGATGTGCTGCAATACCTGGGCACGCACAGTCAGACCCAGGGAAGCATTCATCCCGCTGTTCCAGCGGTCAGCGCGAAGAGCCTGAAACCGGCGGCATAGCGGAAGGCGCTGATTGCTCGCCACAAAGCGATGCAGGCGCATTCAACAGGAAAGAACTTAAGGAAGGGACGGCGATTTTGCCGTTCCTTTTTTATTGCCATCGAGTTTTATTGTCTTCGGGTTGGCTGCCCGGCAGTGAAGCCTGGAACAAGAAACAGGGCCGCGCCGGTTATCCGGCGCGGCCCTGGAGTTATGGGGTTAAGTTAGTTGACTTAGCCCTTGAGTAAGTGGGGAGAGCGAGTTACTGTCTGCGTGCGCCGGCGAAGCGTGCGCGACGTCCAGCATGCCTGGCATGATAGATCGCTCTCGAAGTGCGATTCAGCCGGTGGTTGAGTTGCACACGGTCGAAGCGGGTAAGCCGGCCATTGTGGGCGAAGCGCATGTGCCTTTCCTGGCGGCCGATGGAGGCTTCACGCTTCATGAGGCGGTGAGCCTGCGCGGGCCGGAGAGCGCCAGTGCGAACACCCTGGACGATCCGCTTGCGCTGGAAGCCGCGTCGCTGGTTGATGTTTGCACCGCGATGGTTGAACTGGTGCTGGTTCTGGGTGACTGCGGGGCCTTGCTTGAGAGCCGGAGCCTGTTGCGGAGCAGCCTGAGCAAAGCCAAGAGTGGAGGTCAGTGCGAGTAATCCGACGCCAACAAAAGAGAGTTTCATGGTGTTTCTCCGGGAGGCGGTGGTTTTGATTTGCTGCTGTGGCCGTTCCGCGCTCACATCCATGAAGACACAAGGTGCAGGTAAGTGTTGCGAGCTATTTGGAGGGCATCAATCTTTTGGATGAGTTAGGGATTAAGCGGGAGTTAAGGGAGGAGTTAGACAGGCGCCTGGCCGGAATCATGACGGCGTAAATGCCCTTGTTGAGTTCTTCGACTCCCAGGTCTCAGAGTCGAGACCTGGGGCACCCGGTGTGCGGGCGGCGGGACTATTTGATGCTCAGCGGTATCCGCGCGAGAGCAGATATTTCGCGCCGGCGTCGAAGGCTTTCGGGCCGGGCACCGAGAAACCGAAGGCATCGGCCAGACGCCCGATCACGTTGAACGAGAAGCAAATCGCGAGCGCATCCACGATCTGTTGGCGGGAAGCGCCGGCAGCCAGGACTGCTCGCATGTCTTCCGCATCGACTACGTGCTCACGCGTAAGCTTGCCGAGCATCACTAGAGTAGAGCGCAAGGGCTCGTCGACGGGCGCGGTATCGAGATTAGACGACAGATCGGGTACCGTTTTCCCGTCGCGACGATATGCAGCTTGCGCGACAGCCGTGTGCGCCTTTATGCAAAACTCGCACTCGTTGGTCTTCGCGACGTAAGCGGCCATCAGTTCGCGGTCGCCGACCGACCAGGCGGAGGGTCCGCGCATGGCGTCCTGCGTGATCGCACCCATCGGTTTGCCATAGAAGTCGGCCCGGTATTGTACGAGCTTGACGACATCGAGCACCGGCTGGCGCGAGACCGTTCGAATGAGCGCGAAGAGGGCCTTGGTACCGAAGCCATGGCCGCTGTCGAGGATTTTGAGCCGCATGCTCAGTCCTTTCCGGTGGCGGCGTCGAGGGCCGCAAAAGCCGATTCGTATTGGCGATTAGCCTGACCGACAGCGGCGCAGACCACGATTTCGAAGACCTGATCCTCGCTGTGGCCTGAGGCAATCGCGGCGGCGATGTCCTGGTCGGTGACCCAATTGGCATGCATGGCGACCTTGTCGACCAGAGCGCGCAGAGGTTCGGCGAGGCCGCTGTCATTGAATGCGGCCCGACGATCGGCGGGGGACGTCTTTCCGTCTCCTCCCAGAATTCGATTCGTCAGAGCTGTTCGCGCCTGGTTGATGTCCGACATGAGGTGTCCTCTTCGACTCGACGATGAACTCGACGCGAACAGCCCTATTGGATTCGAGATGGACTAGCTTTTGGGGAAGTTCGGATCGGCTTTGACTTCGAGGATCTGCTTGACATGACGTTCGGAGTGAGCGGCGATCATGAGGATGCCCTCATAGCCGTCCATCTTACCAGTCGGGCCGTCGGCCACATGATCGCGCAATCCGGGAGTTGAGGTGAGATATTGTTCGGTGGCCTCACGGCTCTCGATGAAGTGCTTGAGCGCAGCCTCAGGGGAACCGTATCGATTGGTGGGCACAAGGGGTTCAGGAGCCTGTAACTTGTGGGTTCGGTCTGGAACCCTCGTTTGGACGAGATCGTCGGTTGCCTTCGCGTCGCGACCTGGGTCTCCGGCAGGCGACATCATGATTTTTTGCTTCACCAGGCCGTCACGGATGAGGTCCTCCGCCGCGGCGATGTGCTCCATGACCTGCGCGCACGACCAACGATCGGGGCCGGGCTTGAAGTTCCACTGAGCTTCGGAAAGGCCTTTGGTTGCGGCCAGAACTTCTGCCTTGGTGGATTCGAGGTATTGGAGGGCGTGGTCCTTTTCTGCCTGGGTCAGTTCCTGGGCCGAGATTGTTGCGGTTCCGGCCAGGGCCAGAGCCGCAAGCACTATGCATTTCAGGGATTGATTTCTCATCTGCGTATTCTCCTTGGGGATTGGGAAAAACTTTGGGTTGGGGACCTGGAATGATTGATACGGAATCAGGGATGGGACAGTTCCTAATGGTGAATGGGCAACTCGGGATCGCAATATTCTGCCTCAGAAGCCCCAGCAGAAACGGAGTGGACGAAAAGCAGATTCTTCGCTCAGAATGGCAAATCTGATTTGAATTGAAGTTGGGCAAAATGCAAAGGCAAAAGCAACAGCAACCGCAGATCCTTCGACTCACCACCCCCGAACTCCACCCCAAAGAGCAAAGACCGCTCTTTGGGGACCCCGGAACTGAAAGGCGTTCGGGGCCCCGTTCCCCACCCCAGCGACGTGGACCTGTCGCCGGGGACCCCGGTTCGCTCAGGATGACAGTGTGGGTTTGTTTGAGAATTGAAGGGACAGATTACGAGTTGTTGAGAGCGCGAAAGAGGCTGGCGAGGGATTCAATGGGGAGGGCTTCGGCGCGGGCGTTGGTTGGGATGGAGGCGCGGTCGAGCGCGGAAGCGATGGCGGTGGGGGAGCGGCCGGCGGCGCGGAGGTTGTTGGCGAGGGTCTTTCTTTTTTGCGCGAAGACGGTGCGGAGGAAGGGAAGAAACTCGACCTGATCGATGTCGAGCTCGGCGAAGCGCGGAGCAAAGCGCCAGCGGAAGACTGTGGAGTGGACGTCGGGCGGAGGGGAAAAGGCGGAGGGCGGAAGCGTGAAGAGGCTGACTGCGGGGCCGTATAGCTGGACTGTCAAAGAAAGGACGCCGTATTCGCGCGAGCCCGGCTGAGCGGTGACGCGGTCGGCTACTTCGCGCTGGACCATGAGTGCGACGCGATCGATGGACGCGTGACTTGCGGCGAGTTTGAGGAGGATGGGCGAGGTGATGTAGTAAGGCAGGTTGCCAAAGACGAGGAGGGGTTGGCCTGCGACGGCGGCAGCGGCGGCAAAGTCGAAGGAAAGCACGTCCTGGTTGACGATGGTGACGTGCGCAGAGGGGAAGGCGGCGTGGAGGTGGGCGGCGAGAGAGGGGTCGAGCTCGACGGCGATAAGGCGGTGTGCGCGGGCTGCGAGAGCATGGGTGATGGCTCCGGCGCCGGGGCCGATTTCGATGACAGTGCGAGCGGAGAGGTCGCCGAGAGATTCGGCTATGCGCTCGATGGCGGCGGTGTCGGTGAGGAAATTCTGGCCGAGTTTGGGTTTGGATGGCATGGTGTCGGGTGTCGGGTGTCGGGTATCGGGTGTCGGGTGTGGGGTGTCGGGTGTGGAGTGTGGGCTACGAGATGTTAAGGCTCGCGGCGGAAGGCCTGGAGGTGGAAGCGGCGGCGAAGCGAATAGCCAAGGCGCTGGTAGACGGCGATGGCTGAGGCATTGGAGGACCAGGAGTGGAGGTAGGGGACGTCGCCGCGAGAGCGAATCTGCTGATGGACGCGGGCGATGAGCGTGTGGGCGTAGCCCTGGCCGCGGGCATCGGGATGGGTGCAGACGCCGGAGACTTCAGTGAATCCGGGAACACGAGTGCGTTCGCCGGCCATGGCGAGGAGGCGCGAGCCATCGAGGATGCCGAAGAAATCGCCGAGGGAGGCGGTGCGCTCGCGGAAGGGGCCGGGCTCAGTGAGGTGGGCAAGCTCGACCATGGCGGGGTAGTCGGCGGGGGTGAGAAGTCGGAGGGTTGTGCCGTCTGGAAGCGGGCGGTTCAGGGCCCGGGCGGAGTCGGCGGGGCAGAGCATCTGGTCGAGAGGGCCTTCGCGGTCGAGGATGAGGCCGGAGGGGACAGGGATGGGTGCGTCGAGGAAGAGGGCGATCACGTCGCCGGGATCGATAAGGCAGGGAAGAGCGGCGATGCACTCTGGGCTTGGTTCACGGATGCCCGCGAGCGGGCCGATTGCTGGCGGGTAGCGGCGGGCCCGGGCGTCTCCGAGAGCAAGAGGCGCATGGGCGTGGCCGAGCGCGTGGTAGATGGGGTTATCGAGGAGGTCGAGGCCTGCGGCGGTCACACTGCCATGATACCGGGGCACTTCGTGCGACTGCGGCTCGCTCTTCGCTCGCAGGAGAATTGTGGTATCCCACCCTAAACGCGAAGAGCGCGTTTAGGATGGGGCACCCGGCAGCGGCTTGCTCTCCGCTCGCAGGAGAATTGTGGTATCCCACCCTAAACGCGAAGAGCGCGTTTGGGATGGGGCACCCGGCAAGCCGGCGAATGATCAGAGGATGGGCTCGGAGCCGGGTTCGATTTTTAGAGTCCGAGTGATTCTAAGGATGTGGCCGGAGAGGCGCGAGGGGTTGAGTTCGACGTAGTTGCGCGGCCCATTCCACAGATAGATTTCGCCAGTGAGCAGGTCCTCGACTTCGAAGGCGCGATCGGGCGGAATTTCGAGGGCGTCGAGGGGCAGGGTGACGAATCCAGACTGTGTGTTGTGCGGGTCGAGGTTGACGACTATCAAAAGGAGATCGGAACGGTCATCGGACTCCTTGCTGTAGCAGATGAGCTGATCGTTGTCGACAGAATGGAAGCGGAGCGACCAGTCGTTTTGCAGAGCGGGGTTGGTGTTGCGAATCTGGTTAACGCGCGCGATGAGCGGGCGCAGGCTGCCGGCGCGATCACGCTCCCAGTGGCGTATCTCGTACTTTTCAGAGTTGAGATATTCTTCGCTGCCAGGCCGGAGGGGAAGATGCTCGAGCAACTCGAATGCGGGGCCGTAGATGCCGTAGTTTGCGCCGAGGGTTGAGGCCAGCAGCAGGCGAACGGCAAACGCTGCGCGGCCACCGGTTTGCAGAAACTCGGTGAGAATGTCGGGGGTGTTGGGCCATTGGTTGGGACGGAAGAACTCCCGGACGGGAGTCTGGGTGAGTTCGGTAAGATAGGCCGCGATCTCGCTCTTCCCGTTGCGCCAGGGGAAGTAGGTGTACGACTGACTGAAACCGAGCTTGGCAAGCCGGTACATGATTTTGGGGCGGGTGAATGCTTCAGCCAGAAAGAGGACTTCAGGATGGTCGCGCTTGATTTCGGCGATGACCCACTCCCAGAAGGGGAAACCCTTGGTGTGGGGATTATCGACGCGGAAGATAGTGACTCCCATGCCCACCCAATAGAGAAAGACGCTCTTAAACTCCAGCCACATGCTCTCCCAGTCTTCGCTCTCAAAATCGAAGGGGTAGATGTCCTGATACTTTTTGGGAGGGTTTTCAGCATATTGGATGGTTCCATCGGGGCGTTTGTGGAACCAGGACTCGTGATCGCGGACATAGGGGTGGTCGGGTGCGGCCTGAAAGGCGATGTCGAGAGCGATGGATAGATGGAGATCCGCGGCCGCGGCGACAAAGTGGCGGAAGTCCTCGACGGTGCCGAGCTGGGAGTGGATTTCCTTGTGTCCACCTTCGGCAGAACCAATGGCCCACGGGCTGCCGCAGTCGCCTGGCTCGGCCTGGGGGTTGTTGTTGCGGCCTTTGCGAAAGAGGCGGCCAATGGGATGGATGGGCGGCAGATAGACCACATTGAAGCCCATTTCCGCGATGGCAGGAAGGATCTTTTCGCAATCGGCAAAAGTGCCGTGAGCGCCAGGCTCGGCCGCGGTGGAACGAGGAAAGAACTCGTACCAGGAGCTGAAGCGCGCGCGCACCGGATCGACAACGACGGCGAGCTCGCGATCGGATTCAGTGGCGAAGCGCTTGTCGGGATAGCGGAGGAGAATGTTGTGGAGGTTTGGATCGGTGGCATGGATGCGGAGGGCTTTGGGGTCCTGGCCGGAGCGCAGAACGGAAGCGCGCTCCGCGAGCCAAACGGCGTCTGCGCCGGAGGCACGAGCCGCTGCCTGAGCAACCAGATCGGCGCCAATGAGATAGTCAACAGGCGCGTCCGATTCAGCTGTGATGCGCTTCAACAGGTCGCGATGCCAGGTTTCAAAATGATCGACCCAACCCTGGACTTTGAAACCGTAGCGGCCGATCTCGCTTACGCGGAATGCGGCGAACCAACGGTCGTTGACAAGGGGTTGCATGGGAATCTCGATCCATTTCCCCGAGCCCTGGCGACGGGCGAGCAGCGAAGCAGCGACGGCGTCGTGACCGTCGGTAAAGATGTCTGCTTCAACGCGAACCTGATCGCCTAAAGTTCGTTTTGCGGGGAAGCGGCCGCCGTCGACCTGAGGGGAGATGCTTTCAATGACGACGCGCCTGCGACCATTCTTTGGAGTGACTTTCATGGAAGTGCCGTATTCTCTCGCGTAGACCTGCGTGGTTGTTGAGCGGGTGCGCCGCGGGAGCTGGGGCAGCCTGCGACGATTACGATTGCTTCGAGCTTTGATTACCGGGGTGCCGGGCGATCAGTTCGGTGTAGAGATCGATAGTCTGGTGGGCGATGGCCGTCCAACTGAAGGTTTCCTCAACTCGACGCCGTCCTGCATCGCCGAAGCGGCGGCATTTTTCAGGATCCTGAAGGAGCTGATTGATTCGGGAACCGAGATCTCGGGCAAAGGCTTCAGGGTCACGGGGAAAGTTCGTGATGGGGTCGCTATCGAAAGGTACGAGGTAACCGGTTTCACCATCGACCACCACCTCTTTGATGCCTCCTGTGGCGCTGGCGACAACGGGAGCTCGGCAGGCCATTGCTTCGAGGTTGATGATGCCGAACGGCTCGTATACAGATGGGCAGCAGAAGACGCGGGCATTGCTGTAGAGCTGGATGGTCTCCTGGCGGGTGACCATTTTTTCGATCCACACGATGCGGGGGTGGTTGCGGCGGGCGTTTTCGACCTTCTGGCGGAGCTCGGCGGCAATCTCCGGTGTGTCGGGCGCCCCGGCGCAGAGGACGACCTGTATGTCAGCTGGAAGATACGCGATGGCGTCGACGAGATGCGTGACGCCTTTCTGGCGAGTGATTCGGCCGACGAACAGGACGTAGGGAACTTTGGGATCAACCCCATAGTCGATCAAAGCCTGGGTGTGATCGGTCTTTTGATATTCGGCCAGGTCGATGCCGTTGTAGATGACGTGGATGCGGGCGGGATCAACGTCGGGATAAGCGCGCAGGATGTCGGCGCGAGTGCCTTGCGAAACGGCGATGATGGCGTCGGCGTCAAGGATGGCGGTGCGCTCCATCCAGGAACTCATGGCATAGCCGCTGCCCAGTTGCTCA
>Ga0302324_100007245_pt1 | contig 23664 bp, 18 predicted proteins | sample Palsa_T0_1_FD_201949 | JGI IMG/M metagenome (GOLD analysis project Ga0302324, IMG submission 201949) | Peat permafrost microbial communities from Stordalen Mire near Abisko, Sweden - Palsa_T0_1 | ecosystem: Environmental > Terrestrial > Soil > Palsa > Peat permafrost | place: Sweden: Abisko... | reverse complement strand
GACGAGGTGGCTGCGTATTGAACATGCGTTGGGAAAAGACCGAAGCTTCGGTGCTAATCGCGGAAACCAAGTGAGCTATAGAACGCGACAGGCCGAGGGAACCCAGCGGACGGAAGCAAGAAGACCTGACAGCAAAACAGCCCCGCTAACCGACATCAGAATGGTCAGCGGGGCGCTTTTCGGATGGCTTTTTCACTTACAATTGGAACGTGAGGCTATTAACGACTGTCTGCCCGTTTGCCGGTACCCCTAGGGTTTGGCAGGGTTGATCACTGTCGCGAACGTTAACTGCCTGTGAAACCGAACCCACCGAGAACGGTTCAATAACTGTGACATACACGCACGCGTTCAGCGAGTCACTGTTGGGAGTCTGTAATGTCCAAAGAGTCAATACGGGTACATCGCACGTCCACGTGTTCCCGCTTAAGGTAGCGGTCACAGTCGCATCGTCGTCAAACTCGCCATTCGCATCGTCGTAGGTGGAAATGGAAGCTTCGCAAACAACCAGAGCGCTTGAGGGCTGATCGTAGTTCGTGATTGTGATATTGAACTGCTCCCTGAAAAATAGGGATGTTCCTGAAAGCTGTGGATGCGCTTTCACACCGGATTCCTGAGCCCGGGTTGTGAACTTCCCAGTATGTGGGTTAAGGAACCCGGGGATACCATCTTCCTGAAAGGCTCCAATGCCTTTGTTTTGGCTCCATACGAGCTGCGTTAGTACTACGAGACAAGCACAAAGGAACACTGTCTTTGACACTCTCATAATCTATTCTCCTGATGCCGGAAGGTACTCTCCCGGCTCCGCCAAATATAACCTAGACAGGATGGTATCAGGTTAACTTTAGCTACTATTCGAGCCCAGAGGATCAAGGACGTTAACACGAGTCTCTTCTTTTCAAATTTTCAAACACGGTTCTCCATTCCGCCAATTCGCGGGCCGGTGCAGTCAACCTTGTCTGTAAGTCTTGCCATAATTAAAGTCTCCCGGTTTGTCGCCGGTGTGAGAACCACCTCAAACTGTGCTTGTTTGTTTTTACATCGATAACTATTCAAGGCCGGCAAAGGATTTGGAAAGGTAACAAGTCAGCCCTTCTTGCCAGGAAGCGAAAGAATTCAATCCCAATTTCTTGAGTCCCTGATTTTCCAGGACTGAATACTTCGGCCGGGGGACTTTTGCGGAAAACTCGCCAGCAGCAGCCATGGTCAACTTCACTCCTATGTTCGTCATTTCGAAGATCGTCCTCGCGAATTCATACCAACTGCAACTCCCTTCCGCTGTAGCGTGGTACAGGCCATAGCTATCGGTCCGGCTCAGTACGACGATCTGTTTCGCCAATTCTGTGGTTGACGTTGGACTTACTACCTCGTCGTCAACGACCCGAAGTTCGTCACGTTCGGCTGCCAACTTAAGCATCAGATCTACGAAATTCCTTCCGCCCTTGGCCCGGCAGGGATTCCTGCCATACAACGCTGAGGTGCGCACGATGAAGTACTTCTCGGCGGTTTCTCGAACGAATGTCTCTCCCGCAAGCTTGGTATTCCCATAGACATTGAGCGGCACCGCAGGATCGCTCTCCACATAGGGAGTTTTCTTCGAGCCGTCAAATACGTAGTCAGTGCTGACGTGCATCAGTTTCGCATCCAATTCCCGCGCGGTTAAAGAGAGATTTCTCGCGCCCAGCGCATTGACCTCATAGGCGCGCTCCGGCTCCTTTTCGCAGTTCTCGACGTGGTGCATCGCCGCTGTGTTTACGATTATGGAAGGCCCGATGCTGCTGAGTATCTTTCGCGTCGATTCAAGCGAGGAAATATCTAAATCGGCATGTGTCAGTCCAGCGGTCGCTTCGGCGGAATTTTGAAATGCCGTAACGACGTCTATTCCTAATTGCCCGTTGGCGCCGATAACCGCTACCGTCATCGTGCTGCTCCGACCGACTTCTCCAGGGCGTGGTTGCTGATACTGCTCTCGAACTCCCGGAACACCTGGATGTTTTGGTACGCCGGATTATCCCAATCTGAAAACTTATCCATTTCCTTTATCAACTGTCGTACGATCGCTCGAACATCATTTTGCGGATGAAAGCTGAGGACATTCTTTGCTTTGTCAATACTGACCTTGTAATTTCGGAAGTCTTGCATATGGCGTATCTCTAGATTGATCTTTGCTCCAATTTCATGCTCGATTTCCGCTTTAACCAGATCCCCCACTTCTCCCACAGTAAAGTTTCCCGACGCAATGTTGAAAATACCGGATATGCTTTCATGCGCTTCAATCACGCGGACGTATGCGCTGATTGCATCTTCCATCGCCAGGATTGGCCGCCAGATCGAAGGGTTGTTAATCTTGATGACCCCTTCGCGTAGGGCTGTGCGAAACATGGTGTTCACGATCAAGTCAAGGCGCATACGCGGGCTGTAGCCGGAGATAGTCCCTTTTCGCAGAGCGATAACCGAAAACCCGTCGTCTGCCAGGTTCATAACCGCTTGTTCACCTTGCAGCTTGGATATTCCATACGGATGGGAAGAGGCCACCGGCCGTGTCTCATCGTATAGTTCGTTCACTGTGTATCCATAGACAGAGCACGAACTGGCATAGACGTACCGCTTCACGCCAGCTTTCTTTGCCGTATAAGCGAGGTATGCAGGAGCTGCAGCGTTGTAAATGAAATTCTTACTGGGTGAAAACTCTGCCATCGGATCGTTCGAGAGCCCTGCCAGAAAGATCACCTGGTCGTATTCCTTGAGGTCCTCGACCGTTGTGTCGAACAGATCTTTGCTCAGCAAACCGGTCTCAGCCGGCAGGTTGTTTCCAAACCAGAACAGATCCACGACATCAACCAAGTATCCGCGCTCCAGCAACTTCGGAATCAGCGCCGACCCAACATAACCTGCACCGCCTGCCACAAGCAATTTCATTCTGTTTCTCCTGTTCCTTTTTTGCGCTATCTCGAATCAGGCGCCCGCCGCTTGCAAGGGATATGTGAAATGTTGCGCATTCGGTGAGGAGAGCCACTCCGACAGGGTTTGCGCATTACGGTCTTTCTCCGAAACGATCACGTCGTGTAGGGGCCATGCGATGGCGATCGCTGGGTCATTCCATCGAATCGCGGATTCCGCTTTGGCGTTGTGAGTTCCGGTGCACTTGTATTGCACCTCCACATGATCCGTCAGTGCGCAGAACCCACGCGCGAAACTCGCCGGTGCCCACACCTGTTTCCTGTTCTCCGCCGTCGCTTCGATCCCAAACCATTTCCCCAGGGTTGGCGACCCTAGTCGCAGGTCCACTGCCACCAGAAACGCCAAACCGCGCGTTACTCGCATCAACTTTCCCATCGGAGGATCCCACTGGACATGCAACCCTCGTACGACGCCTTTCCGCGAATAAGAATGGTTGTCTTGCACGAAACTCCCGGGCAGTCCCAATTCGCGAAACTGGTCCTCGCGGTACGTCTCCATGAAATGCCCCCTAGCGTCCTCGTAGGCGCTTCCTGCCAGCACCACAACCTCACCCAGGTGACGCGACTCCACCTCAAACGCCATCGTCTTCTCCTTAACATTGATGAGAAAAAAGCTTTAAGTGGTCCGCATAAAAACGAAAGCTCACAGGGCATCTTAGCGGCTGAAGTGCCTTTGGTCGTGCAATTGCTTGCTTTTAGGTAACTTCTTTAGTCGTCGCCAGCTATTGCCGAAGCTGCCATAACGACTTGCTCGTGCTGACGGGACTGAGTAATCGTCGAGTGCACCTTGGTGGGATCTTGTCCGTTTGCTAACTGCAAGAAAAGCTCTTCGTATTGATCTGTAATCCTCTCCCAAGTGTAGGCTTCGCGTATCCTTTGCGGTGCGCGAACACTGTATTCTGACGCGATCTCCTCATGGTCCTCAATATACTGCATCTTTGACGTCAGGTCCGATGCGTCATTCCCAAACAAAATCCCATAGTCCTGCAGCACTTCTTGATTGAACGCAGTCCCCAGTGCCAGCACGCAGTTGCCGTACCCGAGCGCTTTCAACAAGGCAGGATTCGTTCCCCCCAAACTGTGCCCATGTACGTACGCATATGCGTTACAGTGAAGCTCTTTCACATGTTCCGGGTCTCCCACGTGGCCCAGAAACTTCACGCGCGAATCCTTGGTCTGTTTCAGTTGGTCCACGAACGCGCTTCGGTAATTGGCATTCCCGGCGATCGCCAGCAACCGCGTCGTCTTCACCTTTTCGAACGCCCGCACGATCAGATCCGCATTATTCTCCGGAACCAGCCTGCTCGCCACCAGATAATACTGCGAAGGTTCCAATCCGTATTGCCTCACCACTTCCGGTTTTTGCGACTTCTCAATATTTGCTCCATATGCGATGCTCACATTCGGCGTCCCGAACTCTTCCAGATAGATTCGGCGCATCTCCTGTGCGTCCGTCACCACTCCTTTGGGACAGATCTTTCCCACGCATTTTGCATTCAGGTAAAAATATTTCTTCCCCAGCCGGCCCCACTTGCCGCGCTTCCAATCCAAGCCGTCAACATTAATGGCCACGTTCTTTCCCAGTAGTCGCGGCAAAATACAATGGAATCCATTTACTACGTTCACCACGAAAATCACGTCCACTCGGCGAAACAGCACGTCTCCCATGGACACCAATGTGTGGGTTAATGTCCCCATCGTTTTCGTTTCGATGCTGGGCAAGTAAATCAGCTGCACTCCTTTGTAGGTCTTGGGTCTCTCTTGGAAGAGACTCCGCCGGCAGTACACCAATACCTGGTGCCCGCGCTCCACCAGCCGCAGGCCTACTTCCCCAAGGAATGCTTCATAGCCGCTATAAGTATGCGGTATCCCTCGCGACCCAAGCATCGCAATTCGCAACCTTCGATTCAGTTCCTCCCGCACGAGCTTAACCTCCTATAGATTGCCTGTGTCTGCGATGCCATTTTCTCGCAGCTAAACTCCTTACTCCTCGCGAGTCCCAGGCTCCGAAGCCTTGCTCGCAGATCGGAATCCGATAGCACTTTTCCCATCGCCGCTGCGATACTCCCACTATCCCTCGGATCAATCAGAATTGCTGCTTCTCCTGCGATCTCCTCAAGCGACGAACCTCGCGACGTGATGGTAGGCGTGCCGCAAGCCATCGCTTCCACGACCGGGAGTCCAAAACCTTCGCACATCGATACAAATACAAAAACTGCAGCGGCGTTATAAAAGTATGGTAAGTCACCTCGTGGCACATAGCCCGTCAAGATCACATCTTTCCTTACTGGGCTGTCCTCCAGCGCCCGAAAAGCATCCTGCGAAAGCCACGCTCTTGGGCCTACGATCACCAGTTTGTGCTTCGAGTGTCGTTCGCTTTTCATTTGGGCAAAGGCAGATAGCAACCTCGGAATATTCTTTCTCGGCTGGATCGCCCCAACATAGAGGATGAAGTCTTCTTCGATGCCGTAGTTCTCCTTCAATTGTCTCTTCGCTTGGGTTTGATCCAGCAGCCGGTAGCACTCGTCGGGCCCAAGGTAAGTCACTGTAATCCGCTCCGGGTCCAGCCCATATAGCTCTACAAGATCGCGTTTGCTTGACTCCGAAATAGTGATGACGTGATCTGCCTTTTGGCACGACCAGCGGACCCCGATTTTGTGCCGGTAATAATGCGATTTCGTGAAAAATTCCGGATACCGCTCATAAAGTATGTCAAAGACGGAGAGAACCGTCCGACAGCGCAAATGGAGGGGCAGCAAATACTGAGCGTGCAGAACATCCAGTTTGTCCACGCGGCTCTCAATTGCGAACCCAATCGGAATCCGAATCAGCGGATTGTTAGGCCGAAGCAACTTTGAGCTGACAAAGGTGTTCGAAAACGAATGGCTTTGTTCCTCCCCTCGATCACTCAAATACACAATGTAGTCAATGCCGTCCTGTTCAAGCAGGGAAAGATGTTTGACCAGGCTATAGGTGTAGGTTTCATTCCCGGTCTTCTTCTGACCCAAGCAATGGGCATCGATCCCAACTCGCATCTCATGGTCCTTGTCGATACATCCTTGCGCAACGGTCTTGTCGCTGTCACAATTGTCCGAACGTTTCTCCGGGCTGGAGAGATTCATAGATAGGCAATCTGTCATTGTCGGTCGTCTTGCTTCTGCGAAACGTTTTTGAGCGTAAGTCACTTCACGAAGTCATCTGACCAAGATCACGCTAAGGAATGGCCGCGTTGCTGAATACCAAATCCTATGGTGACCCAAGCCCAACTGCACAACCCGAATTCCATGTGGATAGCGGAAAAGAAATACATAGTGAACATGGCAATGGCGACAGCACAGGCCGCAATCCCGAAGTTCGAACCTACTTTTCGAAGTCTGAAACAGATCCACCCGCAAAACCCTGTAAATAGTAGTATTCCAAGCCAGCCGTATTCGAGTCCAAATTGCAAAAATGCACTCTCCGCTTGAAGGGCATTGGGATCCCGAACGAGTGCTCGCGGCCCCACAGTGCCCGCTCCGGTCCCAATGGGATGGCTGAGCACATATACCGATTTTTCTTCGAGACTTGTGCGATGAGACCCAAGGGAAGAATCCTCACCACTTAGACTCGCTTTGAAGAACTCCTGCAATCCCATCCGTGGGAGGAGCACGCCGAGGGTAAGGGCCGTGAGGCCTAATGTGATAGTTGCTAACCTAAGCTTCTGTCCAGTTCGGATTGCGATGAATAATAACCCGAGCAAGAGCGCGAGCCCGGCCATACGCGTTAGCGAAACAATAAGACCCGAAGCGATCAAGAGCGCGAAGACCAAATATTTTTTGGGTAGATCACGATAGAAACTCCCAAACACTAGTAAGGCGACGGCACAAAATCCTCCGAACTCGAGGGGCCCTCCCAGTGTAGACCCAGCCCGAAATCCCTCAAAGAAATCCGCTTTGAACGTCGGGGTTAATTCCGCAATATCTTGGACACCCATTAACAACATCCGAGTGCCAATTCCGGCAAAAAAGAACTCAATTAAACCCAAGATAGCGACAAAACCAGCCACCCAAAGCCCCGTCTTGATCCATCCAGGTCTGAGGCTAATCAACCTGCCAACGATATAAGGAATCACGAAATCGAAGTCATCCTTCAGCCCGCTTGGCGCCGAAGATGTGGGATGAATGAGAGTCACGACGAGTGCCCAAACGAATAAGCCGAGCAGCACAAGATCCGACTTTTCCAATTTGAGTCCATGTCGAAAAGCCAAAACACATCCTGCTGCAAGCAAACCCAGCTCTTTAACGGCCGAAGCGCTCTCGCCCCATGAAAAACCCAAAGCCTTCAGGCCTTGAAGAGGGAGTGGTAGAAACGGGACCAGGAATAAGATGGCGGCGATCAACTGCACTGGCCAACGCAAAATTGAATAGAAAAGCGCTGCGATGAAGAGGGGAGCAAAAGCCCAAAAAGAACTCAAAATAACTGCGAGTGTGGCACAGAGCACAAGGCAGGTAAAAGCGGAAGTAAATAAAAACTGTTTCTGGAGAGTAAATGGATTTGCTAAGCTTGGCATTGTAGAGCCTTTTTCGTAGCGAGGGCAACACTCAATCGATTCTTTTAGGGATGGGACGTAGTTGAGTCATTCATTCAATCCCCTTTGAATCTCGATGGCGAGAACATCGATTAAACTCGGGCTTTTTCCGAAGAGCGCGACGTAGACTCCAAATGATGATTATTGGTGTGGGCTTCTTGTTTTGGGGACATCTTGTACCCTTCGAAGACGGCGTTCTGCCGGATGACAAAACCACGCCAGTCGACAATTCGAAAAAGCACCTTATACAGGAGTCGGAGCTGGTATGCAGGCAGATAGCACAAACGCTTCCAGAATGCAAAATTCTTACGTATGTAATAGATATGATTGCGTGCGAGTTGGTGGATTGCAAACTCGGATTCTCCCCCTCCAGTCAAACTACTGACCTTGTGCCAAAGTTTGGCTTTTGGGAGATACACTAGCGCTATCCCATTGTTTCGTGCGCGCAGACAAAAATCGGCATCGTCGAAATAGACGAAATACTGTTCATCCATGAGTCCGATCCGCTCGAATACTTCCTTCCTGATCAACATACAACAAGTAGGCGAGTACTCTACACGCCGAACTTGATCGAACTGGCCCCGGTCCACCTCATCCTGTCCACTATGGACTCCCAAGTACCCTTTTAATCGATCAAAGTAACCTCCAGCACACCATATGTGATTGGTTTCCTCGAAATACATGATCTTGGGTACAGCCATAGCGCACTGATGATCCCGCAACCCTGTGCACAATCTCAAAAAAAGATCGTCGCCAAACTCGGTATCGTTATTTATAAGAAGCACGGATTCGCACCCTGCTTCCAATGCGGCGCAGATTCCTTGATTATTTCCTTTTGCCACTCCTGCATTTTCGCGGTTGGCTATCAGGATGATTCTGCGATCGTCATATCGGGCCAGGCGCTCCAAGGTATCGTCTAAAGACGCATTGTCAATAACGTAAAGGATAAAATTATGATGCGATTGCGCTAAGATAGAAGATAGAAAACCATCGAGGACATGAGCGCTGTTGTAGGTCACTGTAACCACGCCAATGGTAGAACCGTCAGCCATGCAGCAGACCTCGCTCGCGCATTTCATGAATAGAGAAGTCATAACAATTCTGCGAAAGTTCTTGAGAGGTGACCCAGTCCAAATACAAGCGAAGACCTGTCGAGAAACTCCATTTGGGTTGAAACATGATGAGCTTCCTAATCTTCTGAATGTCCGCGATGCTATGCCGGATGTCACCCTGGCGAAATGTTCCGGTGATTGTCAACTTCGATCGGCTAGAAAAATAATTCACAATCTCACGCGCCACGTCCTTCACAAAGACTCGTTCGCCGGCCCCCACATTCAACGTTTCCACTTTCATTGTAGAGTCGAGGATGCACGTCCACGTTGCTTCGACAACATCGTTGATAAAAACGAAATCGCGACTTTCCAGACCGTCCTCGAATATGTTGATCGGCTCGTGAAGCCGTGCAAGGTTTGAAAAGATTCCTAGAATTCCGGTGTACGGATTCTTTAAAGATTGCCCCGGCCCATAAACATTCTGATATCGGAGGGCCACGCAAGAAAATCCCAACGTTTCGGCAAACAATCTCGCCATTTCTTCGTCCATCTTCTTGGTTAAACCGTAAAAGGACGTCGGTTTTAGTTGGGAGTCTTCAGTAGTGGGTTGTACCTCACACGTCGCGCCACATATCGGACATAGGGGTTCAAATCTACCCTCCTGCATGTCTTCAACCGTTCGAGCTTCTGGGTACACGATGCCATCAATATGGCAATTGTACCTGCCTTCGCCATAGACCGCCCGAGAGGATGCAATGACTAACTTACGCGGTGGTTTGACCTTGTCGTTGGCGAGGGCTTGTATGATCACGGCTGTACCCTTGACATTCACGTCTTCGTAACGCAGCACCTCATACATAGACTGCCCAGTGCCAGTTTCTGCAGCTAAATGAACAATGACTTCCTGACCTCTGAGCGCTCGAGCAACAGCTGACTCGTCGCGAACATCACCGACCTGTAATTCAACATTGGGGGCTAAATCGACCGGAAGGGACCGGTTTTCCCCGTGAATCTGTGGGTTAAAGTTGTCGAGTACGGTGACCGAGCAGCCTTCGCCCAGCAACCGCCGCACCAGGTGCGTTCCGATAAATCCTGCCCCGCCTGTGACCAGAACTTTCATGCTATCTCGAGCGCCTTTGTCGAAATGATCTCCATCGCGTCACCGGCACCCAGTAGGTCCACAACCTTTGCTCCCCAGTGGCATGTCAGTTTCAGCACCGAATTGTTGATCAGCAATCCTTCAGAAGACTTTTTAAGACTATTGCGATTTTGCCAAATCTGCAGGCTGCCCAGTATCCCAGAGTAATCAGAGTTGTAGGTCACCTTGGTTACTGAAAATCCGTGTTTCACAAGCATTTGCGACAAGGTCTTCACTGAGTAGGTAAAAGGATGAACGGGTGCTCCAAGATACCACCAGTACTGTTTGAATATTCGAGCGTTCAGGCTTTCAAAATTCGGCACGCCGATGAGCAGCTTACCATCCGGTTTCAGGATTCTGTGTATCTCTTTTAGGGTTTCATTGGGAAGGCTCATATGCTCGAACGAATGATTCGATCTCACGTAGTCGAAGTACTCCGAAGGAAACTTCGCATCCTGTAGTGTGCCACAAAAGATTTGGAGACCCTTGGATTCACGACCGAGTCTAGACGCCGATGGGCTGATCTCCACCCCATGAGTATTCCAGCCGCGGGAACGCATGGCCTCCAAAAACCAACCGCTTCCGCAACCCAGGTCGAGGATCGTACCTGGAGCTTTGAACAATGGATCCCTGGTACCTATGGCGAACCCTAACAGTTTCTTCAGAAGTTCCTTCGCACGGTTTGACTTAAAGAGGTCCTGGTAGGCGTAGTAATCGCTCGGATAGAGAAACGCAAGCTCTTGATCTGAGTACATCGGGTTCAAAAAAATAAGGCTGCAGTTGACACATCGTACGATCCGGTAAGTGCCGGAAATTCCGTAGTGCCGGTCCCTAGTTACATACAGTTCTCTATAATGCGTTGTTGCGCACAGGGGACAAGACGCCAAGTATTCGCTCATTACGCGTCAGTCTTTCCGACGGTATCGGAACAGACTTTATTCCAAGAACCTCTCTTCGGGTCGAATCGCTTAATTATTCTCGCTGGAGCTCCTGCAGCTACGGCGTAGTCTGGCACGTCGTGCGACACCACTGAGTTGGCCCCGATGATTGCATACATTCCTATCCGGACATTTGGAAGGATCACCGTCCCGTATCCTACGAAAGATCCATCGCCAACTTCAACGTAGGAATCGTCATTCTGAATTCTCGCGCCGATCTTTATGGGGTTGCATACGTCCGAATAGGGATGAGTTACATCCACGATTGAACAGTTTCCGGTTATCGATACGTTAGCACCAATTCGGATTCTGCTATGACAGACGATGTGAACGTTCTGTTCGATGTTAGTATCGTCTCCGATGAAAAGCTCTGGATTTCTGTCTTTGCTGTCCTGAATCACCTCAAGCCGGATACCATCTCGGATCGATACTCTGTCCCCGATGCTTATGAACATCGGATTACTGATGAACTGAGGTTTGCGAATGTAAGAGCCTTTACCAAAGTTTTCGAAGACCAAGCGATAAAACAGTGTGCCTTTAATCTTGTACAAGAAAGTACTGATCCTGTTGAGCTTATTGAAAAAAGGCTCCTGCCAGAAACTCTGCAACTTACCACAGGAGGATTTACCGATCGGCATCGAAGCCTCGCGCAGCTAAAGCCAATACTTGCTGCGGCCTCAATTTCTCGCGTTCTCTGTCTGATAAACCCCAGTGCCACAAGCACGCGACCGTTGTTAGAAGCGCTAAGGTCGCCGATATCCAGAGCAAAAGGAGACTTGTGTGCGGGAACCCATGAAGAATTAAGACCAAGGCAACGACCGGAATTGCGCAGACTGAAGGGCGGAGAAGACCGTCGCGCAAGTAATCAGAAATTCTGAACTTCAAACTAGTCGTTCGGCGCATGTTGTAGAAGAAATTTCCTCCCACGCCGATGAATGAACCAAGAAGGGTACCCAGTGCAACCCCCATAGCACCAAGGAAATAGCCGGCGGCAACACTCACGAGCAGATTGGAGAACCCTTCTAAGATCGGGGTAACGACCAGGAGCTTTTGCTGACCCGCTCCAATCAAAGTCACCACATATGGAGTCGCGGAAAGTCGGATGATATTTGCTGCAACTAAAACCTGCAGCAGCCTGACGCCGTGAGCGGCATATGCTGATCCCACCCATAATGTGAGGACGTTCCTGGCGAGGATGATGATCGGAAGGCCTGTCAACAGAAGAAGGAACGCTCCATAGCGAGTCGCTACAATCATGATTCGTCCCAACTCAGCCGGGTCGCCACGGGCGTGGAGCACAGCGGTAGCGGGAATCAGGGCATTGAAGACCGCATTTTGCAGTCCTGCGATGAAAGTGACCAAACTTGCCGCAACAGCATAATAAGCAACTGCTCCAAACTGAAAGTGTCCAACCAAAGTGATATCAAGACCAGTGATCAATAGCATGGCAAATGACCAAATCGTCAGGCTCCAACAATAATCAAAAAGCTCGCGACTTGTCTTTCGTGACACGAGCCGAGGCGAAAGCCTCGCCCGCGGAGCCATTCTGCGAAATATGATGTACTGGATAAGGTAGGTTGCGAGATTCACGAGCGCGACTGCCACCGCCATCTGACGGAGATTGCCTCCCTGCCTGATGACTAGGATTAAGAGCACGGCACTAAAAATCCGCGATCCTCCTATGGTCGCTGCCGGTATTTCATTGCGTTGCAGGCCGACAAAGATTCCATTGATGACCGAGGCTGGAAGCCCAATCGCTAGGGAACTGGCTACCAACACAAATGCCACTCGGGTATCCGCGACGAGGGAGGAAGGCAGTTGCGAGAAAAAGCGGGGCAGCAGGAAGGCCGCGATGGCGGTCGCAAGAATGCACACTAGGCAGGTCAAACTGAGCACCGCCAGCGAGGTGTTCACGATTCGATCGCGATGCTCTGTGTCACCTCTCTCGTTGGCATGCGCTACGAAACGGCCGACAGCTGTCTGTATCCCGAAGTCCAGATAGCCGACGAAAGCACTCAACTGCAGGATTAACACCCACGCCCCGAATGCAGATGGCGACATCAGCCGTGTGAGGAATGGCGGTAAGGCTATAGCCACGAGCGCAGTTGCACCACCGCGAATCACATTTGCGATGGCGTTTTTCACTAATATGAGTTTTTCTTTCTTATACATCAGATAAAACACGATTGCAGGCAACAAGTTGCCTTTCCCGTGGACCTCTTACTGCCGGGACGAAGGTATGGCCCTATTCCGAGTTCGGTGAGTTCAGTCGGCCGTCGCGACGCACGCTCCAGAAGCGCCGGCGATGGAGTCGGCCTTCCAAACCGTTACGCGAGAACCGCGACCAGCGATCCGAAACCACGGAAAAAATTTCTTGGGCAAAAAGCTTTCGCGGATCGGCAGAATCGGTTTCATCCCACATGGTTTTTCCAAGTATCCAGGTTATGGCGCCGGAAAATCCGACAATCGTTCCGAGTAAAATGATCCAGAATCGATGCGGAGATGATTTCTTCTCCGGGATGTTGGCCACGTCGAGCACCTTTACCGTCGGAATTTCTTTTGCCTCCTGGACCTTCGCTAGTTCGTATTCTTTGGTGAGCGTTTCGAGGACGGCTTCCTGAATCTTGGTTTGCCGGTAGAGGTCTGCATACCCGACGCCCAGCAGAGGCAGTTTCCGGATTGAGGGATACAGAGAATCGCCGGGCAGACTAGTCGCAGTGACGGCGCTTTCGTCCTTCCCGCCCAGCTTGTCAAGTTGCTGCTTGAGTTCATCTATGCGCGCTTTCACGGAACGAACCCGCACATTGTTGTCGGTATATATCTGTTTGAGTCCCTCATATTCGGACTCGGAGGCAATCATTTGGCCCTGCAGTGCCGCCGCTGCCTCGACCATAGCTTTGCCCTGTTCCTTGATGTCAATGGCCTCGTTTTTGCTCGCGAACTGACTGAAGTTTTTCTCCGACTCTTCCAGATCATGACCGACGGCCTGAAGGCGGCCTTCTAGGAAGATTCGTTCGCGACGAGCCGACGATGTGCTTAGCTCCGCTGAAAGGCGATTCAATTCTTCGACGTATGCTTGCGCCATGGCGGCTGCTCTCTGCGGGTTCTTGTCTGTCACCGTGATGCTGATGATCTGGCTTTTCCTATCCACGGAGATTTCGGTTTGTTCTGCCAAGTCTTTGCGGGCATCTTCCATCCGACGAGCCCAATAGAGTTTCTTCAAACCGAACTGTTGAATCAGTTTGTCCTGCACCGTACGACTCGAAAGTATTCCTACAAACGTGTCGCTGGTGCTCTTCTGTCCTAGAAGTTCGCCCGCGATTCCCCCCAAACCGCCAGCGCTACCCGACATAGATGCGATAATGCTTGAAAGGCCAGATGCTGATTGACTATCCGGTGGCATGAGCTTGGTCGTTGATTCATATCGCGCAGGTATGAGAAAAGCAACAACCGTGCTGGTAAGGAGCGCGTAGAGCGCGATCCGGGACAGCAATGCGCGATGTGCCCAAAGTAGCCACAGCCACACCATGCCATCGGAGGTCGGAGCTACGGAACGTGCGGCCCCTAGGTAATGGGTATCGGCCCGCTCAATTTCCGGCGAGCTCTCGACCACCCGGGATCTGGATTCCTTGGTCTGCGTCACAAACTCTTCCTGGTTACCTCTCCAACTTGCATGTGACTATTATCCGAGTTTGCCTGTGAATTTGCCTCACCACGGGAACGAACTGCGCCACTTGGGCCCAGAGCCACCGCAGTGGAAGTAAACTAATCTCGCCCTTGCTGTGTCTCACCACTGCACCATCGGTTGTCGTTGCTGCCGTTAACCGGCACGGGCTGCCAATTCGCAATCAAACTCCGCGCATAGCAAAAATCGTCGTGTGCAACAGGATCGCAATGTCCATGAAGAAATTCCGGTGCTTGACGTAATAGAGATCGTACTCGATGTTCTCATGAATAAGGTACTTGCGGTCACCACTCAGCTGCCACAGGCCGGTGATTCCCGGTTTCACCTGTAACCGCTGGAAATGACGTTCGTTATAGGTGTCCACAATGAAGGGCATTTCCGGACGTGGTCCAACCAGCGACATATCTCCCAAAACCACATTAAGCAATTGCGGAAGCTCATCCAGACTGGTGCGGCGGAGGAAACGGCCGAGACGGGTGATGCGGCGATCCTCCGCTTCCTTCGGGGAATAAGCGTAGGGCGGAGCCTCCTTGCGCATGGTACGAAACTTGAACATCCGGAACCTTCGCCCATTCAGGCCAACCCGTTCCTGTCGAAACAGCGCCGGCCCGGCTGAATCCAATTTGATCAAGACGGCAAGAAGCAGGAAGAAGGGCAGACCCAGAGCCAGCAGCGCCGCCGCCGTAACGAAGTCTAAAATCCGCTTCGCCCACTCGTACGTGAAGCGCCCCCGGTCACGGCTGAACGAGGCCAGCAAAACGCCATCAATGTCCTGAAAGTCAACCAGCGGATCGGAGTGAACGAAGGTGCTCGGGACGAAAGACACGCGCGCGTTGGCCGCCAAAACCTCTTCAATTGTTAGGTGGAACTTCTCGTGTTGAATAGAAGGGATTGCGATCACCACCAAGTCGGCCGCACACTCCGACACCAGGTGCCGGGTGATCGGACCACGCAGTACCGATGCCGACCGACGATTCTCGTAGCCTAGTTCCGGAATATCACAGCCGACTTTGGCGACATTGTCATCCACGAATGCCACCGGTTCCAGTCCGAGTTTTAGTGAACGTCGGAGAACCGAGTACACACGTCGCCCGGTGGATCCCGAACCGTAAATCAGGACCCGTTCAATGCCGTAGCCTTTGGCATGCAGGTGCTGGACCAAAGTGTAGACGGCGTGCTTTTGCAGGAACAGAAACAGCGGCACCAAACATAGGGCGATGATCAGCAACCAGCGTGAAAAAAGAAAGCTGGTGAAGAAACTTACGCACAGTATGAAGCCGAGCGCTTGCATAGACACACGGAGGACGTGTTCGGTCTCCCGTACCCGCAACAAGCTGGTTCCATGAGAATACGCGCCCACGCGGTCCAGCATCAGGACGATGACTGCGGCGAACGTGGCAGACACGCCCAAAGCCAGCGAACGCGGATAGTGAATCTGCTTGCCCAATCCTAGGATGTAGTAGGCCGCATAACTCGACATGACCGCGGCTATCACGGTTACAAAATCGGCGAGCACTTCCAGTTTGGTCAGGTAACTCTGGAATCGCTCGGCGGAAGTGTGGCGCCCAAACGGCGTAACCAAAGCCAGATCGGGAGCTGGGGCGGTTTTCGCTGGGCTTAGACCGATCGAAGTCATCTTATGTTTTCTGACCTATCTGATTTGTTCCCGAAAATTGTCGGACTGCTCTTAACTATGTTGCTACAACCCAAGCTGCGGAATAAAGTCGCCCCCTCTTTAGCTGCGCCCTTTCATCCGCTCACCCGGTCACGGGCGGGCGAATGTAACTCCATCTGTAGTCATTTCTTCCCGAATTCCCTCGTGCTCAGCCAAGTCACTGATCCGGACTGTTCTTGCGCGAAAGGCCTTTAGGCCAAAACGACAGCTGCAACGAAGATGAGACATTGGACTGCCGCGTCGGTGCGATCACCGGGAAAGTCCAAGCTTCGTATTGCACTGCCGCAGACAGGCTGAAACTCGACCGCACCCAGACGTCTCCGCGGACACTTGCGTCGGCCTGGGTGCCGCCATCGACGAACTCGCGGCTGACTTTCAAATGCCTGAACTCAAATTGCAATCTGTTGCGCGGGGTGAACGAATAGGAGGTCCAAGCTTGTACGCCTTGGCCCTCACGGCCGATCCAATTGCCCATCAAATGGCCTGCGTTCTCGAAGCCGGTGATCCACGTTTGATCGTAGTAAAAGAAGCCGTGTCCGACATTCCCCCCAATCGGAGGATCGGTCTCGACCCCTTCCACGCGGAAATCCACTTTCGGCATCTTTGGCAACCGAGGAAAATAGATTCCTCCAAGCCAAGCGGCCACATCGGGACCAACGATTGGGCTGAAAACGTCATGCTGGGTAAAAGCATCAGCATAGAAAGTCAATCCAAGTAATCGCGGAAACCTGTAGCTGAAGTCCAAACCCGACCGGCGAGCTCCGGGCTTGTTGGCGGCGCCCGGAGCGGTGATGGCGGTTGAAAACATGCTTCGGAGAAAAGAGTGCAAGGTCAACGGGTAGCCCGGGCCACCGTAATCAGTCGTCCGCGACATGCCAAACTCGAAGTTTCGCGTCAGCTTCCAGCTGAATCTTTCCCCGTGGATGATTGGCTGCGGGTGCAGGGTTTGGCCATACTGGCCAACCAGCCCCGAAGGAGTGAGCATGAACTCGTATCCGGAATAGTGTCCGATGAAAAACTCTTCGCGAATTTCTCCAAGGAATCCGAGCGAGATAGGTGTGACCCGGTTGATGCGGAACATAGTCAGCGGATCGGCGTTATCGCTTAACATCATTCCCCCGCCTGCACTCGGTCCCCACCACAGGCTTTGTTTCCCATATGAAAGTTGCCAGTCGGAGATGTTCATCGCGACGTAGGTGTCCAGCAGGCGGCCACGATCAACAGAGGCCGTCGGCGTGTCAGGCGGTACGGGATATGGCGGGGGAGCAGTAGAAAGGCCAAAATCCGCCTGCGAGATAGCCTCGCGAGCAGTAACCGGCAAGGCAGGTGACGAAGGAGAATGCTGATATTCGCTGCGGACATAAAGCGCGAAGGGACCGTCCGCGGTCCATCCCGACAAGCCCGAAACGTTGTTAAAGCCCTGTTCCTCAGGTCGGCCAAAATCATTGCTGATGGTCTCGCCAAAGTGATAACCGTCAGTAAGCGGTTTGCCGGCGATCGCTGTGCTTCGCGTATACGTTGATTCCAGGCGCAGTTCGGCGTTGTCGCCACCCCCGAGCAGCTCCACCTCCCGGCCAAACTCTTTCAGCAATTCGCTGTAAATTCGTGCTCCTTCGTCTTGCTGAGGTTCGTCCTCGACGATGAGATCCGAAGCCTCACTCACCTGCCGCGCACATTCCAATCGCGTCCACGGACGCATTCCGGCAATACCGCTATGGATGTATCCCAGGGCGGTCAGCCGCTCCAGTGCAGGGTAGATCCAGCTATCCAGCGGTACGTAGGGCGATCCCATGAACTTCGACTGCCAATGGGATGGCCCCTCCGGCCGGATCGCCGGAGTTTCCCAAGCTTCCCCCCGGAGTCCAGGATTGTGGTGTTGCCGATACACATACTCACTGATCAGATAGCCCAGCGCTGCACCCACCAGAACGTCGGAATTAAAGTGCTCCTTCGCCGTGACTCGCGATGCGCTTACGAGCGTCGCAAGTCCATAGGAGAGGTACTTGATGAATGGATTGGGATACTCGTGCGCCACTATGCCTGCGATCGACCAGGCTATCGCCGAATGGTCCGACGGAAATGATGTACCGCTGTGCCAGAATTTCCCCCTTGCGTTGTCTTGGTAGGGACGTTCCCGGCCCGTCGCATAAGTGAGCGCCTCGACGACGGCCAGGCTGTCGATGGTTGCTTCTGCGCTCAGAAATCCCGTTTCCCGCTGGTGTTCGTCGTGGTCGATGAGGCCAAGCAGATAAAGACCTCCGGCGCCGCCGGCCATAGAATACACGCCATAATCCGAAATGTGGCGGTAGCGTTGCAGTGTGTCGGGCGCATTCGAAAGATGGCGGCTTACATCGCTATCCGTCGCGAGCAGCGCGGCTGTGAATCCTCCAATCGGAACCAGCCACGTGGCATCCGTCAGGCGCGCCTTGGCAGGGCTTGTCCACAGGCCGAACTGGTCTCGCAGCAACGCCCACGGAAGACCCCTGACCGCGTTTCGCGGCTCATCGTCATTATTTTTATTTTGCGGGTAAGAGTTTTGCCGCTGAGCGGGTTGGGGAGCATCGGGAAGAATTGGAGCAGAACTGTTCATTCCGCCGCTTTGCTGCTGGCCAGCATGCGCGGAGTTCTGATCGACGGAGTTCTGGCCTACGGCAGGCAGATCATCTGTAACCGGCGGTAATGCAGGCCGACCATTTTCGATCTTCACTCTGGGAGTCGACGGAATTGAACTGTCCGGTGATTCTGTTCTCGTCCCACACGCGGGGGAAGACGGTTGAGAATCGGTCTGAGAAATGGCCTGTTCGATCGGCAAGAGAGTCACAAGCGTCACGAAAACCACCCACAACCGCATGCGCCGCTTAGAACGTGCGGCCGACTTCGATGGCAATACCGACGGCATACGCAATCTGGGATCCCTGCAAAATATCCTTCCATCGCGTATTAGCGCTGAAAGCCTTCTCGGGTACGACGACCATATCGCCAGGCCGCATCTCAGCCGTTTCGACTCCACCGCTGAATAATCCGTGCGAGCCGCCGACCACCGAGCCGTCGGCACGAATTACGAAGATGCCTTTCTTGTAAGCGGTATTGCTCGGTCCACCAGCTTGTTCTAAGTACCAACCTGCGGACTTCCCCGGCTTGTAAGAGACAGCAGTTGGGTTGTAAACGGCTCCATCAACCATCACAGATGTGGGGACTTTGGGAATGAAGATTTTGTCTCCGGCGCGCACTTGAATATCCGCGGCCGTATTCCGCCAACGCTTGGCGTCCTTATAGATGTGGATTACCATGCGTCCCTGAGGCGGCGTGTTCTGGAGCCGTTCCACCGTCGACTGCCATTGCAGAAGCGCCGCATCCTTGGCAGCCTTCTTGTCCGGGTCTGCATCCGGCTCGGCCTTTAAAGCGGCGCCTTGTTGCTCGACGCTCTGGAGCAGTTCAGCGCGATCGTGCTCTTCCAGTTCGCGAACCTGCACGCGTTCAAAAATGGCGCCGTAAGGATAGGCATCGCTTCGCAAACCTCCAGCACGCTCGAGAATTGAACTCAGGCGTTCGCCTTCCTCAATCCCGTACGTCCCGGGATGCATGACTTCGCCGCCAACGGTAATCACCGCTCCCACATCTCGCCAGCCAGCCAGTTGGCGGATCGTCAACACGTCACCGTCGCGCAGACGCATGTCGGTGTCGGGTTCGCCCGCCAGTGCGCGAGCAATCTGGATCGTGTCATGCTCGCCGACCACACTCTGGCCGCCTTCCACGGTGTAGCGGGTCAGATCCGCGGCCTCGGTATAGGCGCCGCGCCTGAAGCCTCCAGCCGTCCGGACCAATTCAGCGGCGGTCATATCCTGCCCCAGCGGATATTTTCCCGGCCGGCCTACTTCACCTTCGATCGTAACCGTCGGCGGATCTACCTTGGCGAGGTTGCGGTGGATGATCAGCCGATCTTTTGGTTCCAGGGGAAGATTGTCCTGGTCGTCGCCCGCCAGCGCCTTCTGCAGGTTGACACTTAATACGACGAGTTTGTTGTCGCCCGTCCGGCGGAATATCTGCAGCGAATCGGTAGAGGCATCGGAGGTCAACCCCCCTGCCAGGTACACGGCATCGCGCACGCGAGCTGCGCCATTCGTCAAGTGATCGCCAGGATCTCGCACCTCTCCGGTGACGGTGATGATCGGAGGATCTTCAAAATCGAAGCGAGAGAAAATACGCACCGTGTCGAACGCCTTCAACGCGACCGGCTGCTCCTTCGAAGTCAAAGCTTCTTCCAGGTTGAAGGCAATAACCTGCGGAGTGTAATCGGGCGGGTTCAAACGGACGATTTCGGCATGAAGCTTGGAAGGTTCCGGAAGCAAATCGTTGTATGACTTGATCAGGTCGGTGATCAACATGCCGTCGCGATAAGCGTATTTCCCCGGCCGAAAGACGTGACCTTCGAGATAGACGGTTTTGTCTGCATAAGGAAGGATGGGAGAAATCTTGATCTTGTCGCCATCCTGCACCGCGAAATCTTCGAGCGCCCTGTTCACGCTCTCCTGATTGTTATTTTCCGGAATATCGAGGCGCAGCATGGTGCGGCTCTCGTGCGCTTCGACGCGCTCGACATCGACGTGGCGCAACGTGCCCGAGCTAAGAACGCCTCCGGCTAACTCCAGCACCTCGGCCAAATCCTTCTCGCCATGCAGTTCGTAAATTGCCGGGCGGCGTACCATGCCCTCGACGGTTATTTCAGGGCCGAGGGGAGGAACCAGCACCGTATCGCCCGATTGCAGCCGTTCAACTCCATTGCGGACACCGTGTAGCAGCAGATCGTAAACATCGACCTCTTGAACCAAGGTGTTTCCGCGAAAATGGCGCAGCGTGCGCAAGGATCCGCGCGACGTCGGACCGCCCGCCGTAAACACGGCATTCAATGGCGTGGAAAGCGAGCTGACGTCATAAGCGCCAGCGCGCTCGACGTCTCCCACGACGTAAACTCGAATCGTGCGCAATCGCGCGAGCGAAACGTCGGCTTGCACATCGCGAAATTCACTCTGCAAACTGGTCTGTACCAGCCGCTGAACATCGCCCAGGCTCCGGCCTGAGACTTGCACCGAGCCTGCCTCGGGCAATGAAATCTTGCCTTCGCGATCGACGACCCGGCGCAACCTTTGAGAAACTCCGCCCCAAAGATTGATGGTGACACCATCTCCAGGCCCGAGCACGTAGTCCGGACCAGCGGGAAGATCCATCGGCAGCTGATCGAAATTTCCAGTGCCGTTGCGAAAGACATCATCCCCGAAGCGAACCAACTTGGGCGATTGCCTGCCATACTGCGCGTACAAATCGTAGAGCGAGGGGATGTCCGCGTATGGATTCACCCGATGCCGTAGTGGCGCATGATAATCACGCGTGAGTGGCGGCAAGTACATCCGGTTTCGGCGCGTATCCAATGAGGCGCGTTGACTAAGTGAGCTCTGATCCTGCGCGCCCGGCGTCCTGGAGCCGACGGATTCCGCACCTGGCTGCATTTGCGATGGATAACTCGGTATTCGACTCGAGTCCGGTTCGGAAGGCTGGCCTGAATCGCTTCCGGCCCCACCTGCCCCTGGAGTCACCTGCTGCTCGGACCGTGCTCGAATCAATTCCGGCAGATCTTCGGGACTGATCCGCTCCATTGATCCCGCTGATCCTGATCCCAATCCCATTGACCCGGATCCAAGCGACCCCGCACCGCCCGGCATGACGTCAAGGTCATCGGAGTCCTGCATCTGGGCTTGCTCCAGGGCACGCCTGCTGTCGAACTCAGGCTGAGGCTGAGTCTGAGTTCCGGGTCCGTTCTCCGGCGTCTGAGGATTGTACTGAGGGCTGTAGGGCGTATTGGGAGCCTGCGCCGGTTGAGTGCTCAGCGGTACGCGCCGTTCCTGATCAGACCAATAGCGCTCTTCCTGACTGGGAGTATGGGTTTTGTCTGAATTTTCCGGAGTCGAACCCGCTTCTTGCATAGCCGGCATTGTAGGACCGTGCAAAGCCAGTTCGCGCCGGCGCTCATCCTGAGTAGGCAATGCCCGGATGTAAAGCCGCTTCGAGACCTCTTGCGTCGCGAGCACCCGTATGTTCTCGTCCTCGCGCAGCAAGCGGAAGAGCGCTCCATCGGTTAGTTCCTGGGGCTCCAGAATTCTGCCTTGCTCGAATGCCTTTCGGACCAGCGCTTTCTTTACTTCGAGAAGCAGGCCGGTTTCCTTCTGCAGAAGTGCAATCAGCTTTTCCGCAGAAAGCGACACCATTTGCTCCGCTTGCCGCTCCGCCTGCGAATGCGATTCGTCAAGCGCGCGCGAGCGCCCATTAACGGGTGAATCCTGAGCCGACATAAAACCAGCACAGAGCGTCAGGAGCGATGCCAGAATTGCGGTTCTGGCGAAGTGCGATCGAATCGGCTGTAGCATTAGGGCCTTCGTGATCCTTCGTGTTCCTGGTGGTCCAAGGGTTTTCTCGCTGCTATTGCGAAACTGACCCACGACCGGAACTGAATTCGTCTCGCTGGCAGGACATTTCTAAACGGGTTCGACGTCAGCTTCATCCACCTCGAGCATTACCGACCGCATAAGCAGATCGATCGAGAGCACCAGGCGAAATCCTTCCTTACGGCGGATCATGATTCCTTCCGCATTGACCAGAGGCCCGTTCTTGACTCGAACTTTTTTACCTTGACGCAGATAAGGATGAGGTTGCGCCCGCAGTCCCGCCGAGAGCCCAGACTCCAGCGCGCGGATCTCCGGGTCCGGAACCGGTGCAGGCTGGCCCTGAAAAGTTACGAACTGTACGACTCCGGGAGACTGAAGAACGCCCAATCGATCTCGCAGATTGAGGTTCACAAAGACATAACCCGGGAAAAGCGCCATGTCCAATTCCTTGCGGCGATCCTTCCATCGGCGCGTGCTGCGATAGACCGGGAGAAAGTAGTTCAGTCCCCTGTGTTCGAAATGTCGAGTAACTGTCTTCTCGTGCCGCGGACGAACTGTTACCGCGTACCAATGTTCTACCGACGAAGGTTCGGCAGACGAAGGTTCAATATACAAAGGTTCGGCAGGCAAAGGCCTTTCCCGGCAGCCAACCGTCCCGCCCGCCATCTTAGGCTCTGATCGTTCGCAGTTTAAGTTAGGGCTCTCAAGCACTTCTTTACCCTCTGAATACAGCTCCGCCCTCTCAGTTACATCCATCAGATGACGATAAGTTATATAACTATCAGCAACTTATGAGCAAAAATCTAGTAACTAAGTAAGCACAGTGCCCACCAGCGATGGACGCTCCCTCAAAGCGTTCAAAATTCCCGCCTCGGAACTCTCCAGGGGCTTTGTCCGGACGTCTACCGTCGCCCAATAGAAGACACCGCGATTCTCTTCCGGCGCCAGCGCCAGGATCTTCATCTGTGGATATCTCCCGAGTAGAAAACCGCATTGGGCGATTCGTTTGTCGGCGTCTTCGAGCGCAATAATCAAAACGTCAGGTTCGGCGTCCTCCACTGCTTCTGCTAATCCGTGCGCATCTTCGATTTCACCAATGATTTCTATGTCGGGTTGGTCGGCGATGACCGCGAGTACAAGCTCGCGCATCAATCGTGGCCGGTTTGCAACCAAAACTCGCACTCGTTTCAGGGTAGTATCCTCGAATTATCCTTC
>Ga0302324_100007244_pt1 | contig 23664 bp, 26 predicted proteins | sample Palsa_T0_1_FD_201949 | JGI IMG/M metagenome (GOLD analysis project Ga0302324, IMG submission 201949) | Peat permafrost microbial communities from Stordalen Mire near Abisko, Sweden - Palsa_T0_1 | ecosystem: Environmental > Terrestrial > Soil > Palsa > Peat permafrost | place: Sweden: Abisko... | reverse complement strand
TGCGTAGCCCTATTTGATGATCGCCTGGAGATCGAAAACCCCGGCCTTCTCCCCTTTGGACTCACAATCGAAGACATTCAAAAGGGCATTTCCAAACTCCGCAACCGAGTTCTCGGCAGAGTATTTCAGGAACTCGGGCTGATCGAGCACTGGGGGAGCGGCATTCAGCGCATGACAGCGGCGTGCCGTGATCGCGGACTGGATGCTCCCCGATTTGAAGAGATAGGCACCCATTTTCGAGTAACCCTCTCGGCAATAGCCCGTCGTGCACCAGCAACAGACACTCGCAACGAGGCTATCCTTGCCGCGCTCGCCGCCAACCCAGAGGTTGGACTCTCAACGTCTCAGATCGCAAAGGAAATCAAGCTTTCTCCACGCGCGGCCCGAACGCGTCTCGCATCCCTCGTGGAGCGAGGACTGATTGTAGAAGTTGGAAGCGGTCCGCAGGATCCCCATCGGCGGTATCACCTTGCATATGGGAAGCCGTAGATGCGAACCCTGGCCTGTTCATCAATTCCCAATTCAAACAATCATTCTGAGCCTCTCTGAAGCGGCTGCGTCGCGAAGCAAGAAGAATGTCGCATCCTGCGAACCATTTTTCCTTGCCCTCTGAATTCGACCGATGACAGACTCGTCTCAAGTAATTGTGGGCGACCATTCTTGATACCTTGAGAATGCTCCTCATCAAGGTCGATTGCATTGCCCGCCACGAATCACAATCGTGGAAGAGATCAATACGAAGCATTGTCTCTGTTGCGCCTTATGTGTCCTGAGATTTACCAGGACGTGGAACATGCCTTCCTTGTCGCTTTGGCCTTGGTTCAGAACACAAGTATGGAACCGCTTTGTATTGAATCGATGACCGACTTCTCTTGATGAGTCTTCGATCAGTGACAATTGGCTCAACCCTTCTAATACTACGGAGCTCTGTGATTGACATGTCCAATCCGCAGTTCGACCGCTACCGGCTGGTGCTTGCCTCGTCATTGACGAGCAGAGTGTTTGCGGAAGAAGTTCAGCTTCTGCCTCGTCTACCGCGAATCTCCATTCAACGCTGGACAAGAGCAGCGGAGCAGATCCAGGCAGCTATCGAACAGAGGTGGGGATTCAAGATCATCATGCTCGACTTCCTCGAGAACAAGAGTGGCCGCGAGCGCCTGGCCATCGCAGAGTTGCGGAGTCATGATCGGGGTCCTTCCCCGTACTGGTCTCATGCCTGGGTTCATCTGAATGAGATTGCTGAAGATGAAATATTCGAGTTCGAACGTGCCATCGTCGATAGGCTATTGAACAATGGGGCAACAGGCCGAGGTCCATTCTCGCGATTTGGATGGATCGAAGAAGCATGCAACTGGGTCGGTATCGAACCTTCCAGTAACCTTACAGAGTTCAATGGAGAGCTGAAGCAACTCAACGCGGCGGCTAACTATGCGCTTGTCAGATTCGCCAGGCAGTCTGCCCCTCCGATTTGGTTCAAGGCTGTTCGAGACCCAACCGCTCCCGAGTACCGAATCACCTCTACGCTGGCGAAGCTGCTTCCCGAATTCCTGCCGCCAATGGTGGCATCTCGCGAGGAGTGGAGCGCATGGTGGATGGAGGATGCAGGCGACTCGCTCGACGACGCTCGCTCAGAGGGATTATTTGGTCATGCGGCCCTTCGCCTGGCGGAACTTCAGAAGGCCAGTATTCCTCATATCCATGCCCTTCTCAAGAGTGGCTGCGGAGATCAAAGGATTGCCGTGCTTCGCGCCCGGATTCCACAAATGATGGATTTCATCGAAGATGCGATGGCCCGGAAGCAATCGAGCCCTTCCCCGAAGCTTGGTAGGGGACGCCTTCGCGAAGTCTGGCGAATCCTGGAAGAAGCGTGCTTTAACCTGGAGGCTCTTGGCATCCCGGACACGCTGCTGCATGGCGACATCAATCTCGGAAATATCTTGACTGGACACCGATGCGTCTTCATTGATTGGGCTCAGGCTTCCATCGGCAATCCCTTCGTGACCTTTGAGCAGCTGCGCGTGCAGATCGCAGAAGACCAAAATACTGCGCAGTGGACGCCTTACATGACTGAGAAATATACGAAAAGTTGGGGTCAAATCCTTTCATCTTCTCAAATCAACTGCGCTCTAGCGGTTGTTCCGCTGATCTCCGTTGCTTTAGAGCTCTGCGGCCGCTGGACGTGGCTTACCTCCGACCGCCTTCACGAGGCGCGGTTCCAAAGTTATCTCCGTGGTCTCGCGCGGCAGATGGACCGCGCGGTGCGGGATCTTGAGCTCAGGGAGATCATATGTGCTTAGCCGAAGCTCAAGGGATGTTGGCATTCGAGATATCAATCAAGAACAAGCGGATAGAAGTAAGAAGCCCGACCACCCTCGCAGACCGCACCGAGAAAGTAGGAACCCGTACCTCCATGCCTCAGATCCAGCTTCACATGCAGTTCGGTTTTCGCGCTCTGGACGATTGTGTACGCGAATCCCTCTGCCAGAACCGAGCCTGTGCTCATCTCCTTCGCAACCGTGACTCGATAGATCCCCGACGGGCCGTCCGAAGGAAGCACAAGGCGAAGATTGACAAGCTTTCGCGGAAGCGAAGCGGGACGTTCATGCGAGGTTTCCTCCGGCGAAGCCAGCGACACACCACTTAAATCGATGGTTTCAGCAACTGCATCTTCTGCATTCGCATTCCCGGAGGTTTGGCTTGAATGGGTCTTCCACTTAACCGCAAATGGGATGGTCACCGCGAATACTGATGCTGCAATCGCCGCGATTCTCCACTTCCAGTTGCTAAGGACCCCTTGTCGTCTCGCCGCCGTAGTTGGTGAAGTTGTTGAAGTCTGTGGAAGGCGTCCTGCCCGGATGCAGCGAAGTTCCATCAACTCCCGGGTACACTCCGCGCACTTGAAAATATGGAGGTACTTCGGATCGGCAAGGTCAAGTTTCCCCGGCGCTACGACAAAAGTGGATAAGGTATCGTGATCCAGGCATCCGATGCGTTGCGGATTCGGATAGTGCTCCAGCACATACTCCTGTAACTTGTCGAACAGGCGTGTATCGTTCTCGTCGTCGAGCTTAAACCCTTGAATTCTACTCACTGCTTTCCTTCCGGTCACCCGTTCCATATAACCGATTGAATGCGGCACGCCCTCACAATCCCAGTGCCTTCCGGATGCGGTTCATTTCACGCTGGCACAGCTTGCGGGCCGCTTCCGTCGATTTCGACAACTCTTTCGCAACTTCTTCCCACTGACTGCGAGAACCATACCTTAAGAGCATCGCCACTCGGAGGTCGGCGCTTGTCTCGCGAAGGACTCTTTCAAGATCAAGTTCCGCCTCTGTCAGGGCATGGGCGGAGTCGACAGTGGGCGAAAGATATTCAAGTTCATTCGCCATTCCACGATAGCTGAGCCTGCTGTCAGCGCGCCGTCTACGCCTCACTTCATTGCGATAGATGCGCGCCAAAATTACGCGAGCCTCTTCGATTCCGATTGGGGAGAAGTCAGCAAGGTATTCAGCAGTTTGCTGGATCGCCAACTCCATGATTTCAGAAGCTAGCATTCGATCGCCCAACTGCGTTGCGGCTATTTCCCGTGCCTTTTCGAGCTCACATCCTACAGCGGCACGCACGACTGGTCCAATCCAGCGTCCCTTTGGTGTGAACCCTATGACCCAGCAAAGGTCTGAGGGAGAAGGTGAAATCATAAGTCCACTCACATAAGAGTTATGCTGCAAACCGATGCCGTGCGCGGCTGCCAGGCTGTAACACCAAGTTACCGCAGAATGCATAAGATTTCCACATTTATCGTATAGATTTCCTCATAATGTGTCCGCTTTTGTAGTTTTCGGTAGCTATATAAGTGAAGGGTTTGTTTCCGTCCTGCTAGTGATTTCTCAAGCGAGGCGTGTATGGCAATTCTCTCTCAGTCTTTCGAGCGACCTCAGCGCTGGAGTCCTGAAGCTTTGGCCCTTGCTGCTCAAGCCAAGGTCCTCTCCGGAAGCAAGCTTGAGCAGCTCGTAGTACGACTCCAACGTCACACGGGACGATCTCGGGAAGCATGCTGGCGCTTCGTTATCCAGTACGGGCTCAAAGGGAGAGTGGATCATCGCCGCTGGACCGAGGAGGAAATCGAGGTCGTACGAGAAGAAATCGTGAAGCGGTCGGTCGAGGAGATTGCGAAGAAACTGAAGCGGACGGCCAAGTCCATTCGCAGCATGCTGCAAAGAAATGGCCTGCATGTGCGAGAAATGCGTTGTGACCTCTTCTCCGTTGATAGTCTTGCAAGAGCTCTGCATGTACGAAAGACGGAGATTCTCTTCTGGATTCAGCAGGGATGGCTGCAAGCGACGGTCGATACGCGCGGGAAACGGCGCTCTTACAACATCACGCCGGAATCGCTCAGGCATGCTTATAGCCATCATCTGATGGACCTATTGAAGCGTGGAATTCCCAATCCCTCTCTATTCGAGGCCTATGTCCAGTACGTGCACTCGCCGAAGCACACGGTTGGCGAACAGCTTCTGGACGTCCGGCGGGACAAGCGGGAAAGAGCCGCCTTTGCGGCGAGTCAGGAACATGGCACACCGAATGAGGAAGAGGAGGAAGACGATGGCAGCGAGGAAGGTTATCGCGTCAGTCTTGACGAAGGTGTTGGATTTCGAGGAACCTAGCGTGCCTAAACAGGATGACCGCTGCGAACACTGTGGTCGAAGCCCGGGATCGACTCAGCGTACCATCGGGGAACTGGCAGCGATCACTCTCTGCGGCTGCCTGCTATTGACTGTACTCACGATTGCCGCCACTGTTGCCTATCGATGGATAGATGGGATTGATCGCGAGGGACGCAGACTGTTCGATAGACCGGCTTGGCACGAGCCGCTTGACGATTGGAGCCTGTAGAGAAGTCCAAGTTCGAACCGGATCGACTCGAACGACGCATGCTTCGACGTCGACAGAGTTAGCCAACGCATGTGCCGATTTCCAGCGACTCGAAGAATCGATGACCGAAGAATTCATCCGAAATGGGGATGTATCACAACGATCGAGTCATGTCTACTGATTCTGCGCGAGCTTTCACTCCAAAGTCTATAACTCCATGCGATCAAAACGAAAGTAATGACTCCGAAACTGGACGACGAGTTTTTGCATCGTATAACTTGTCCAGTGACTCATCCATATATCTCTTCCTGTTGGGAGGCTGCTGATGAAGGGAATGGGTGCCAAGCTTCGTGTGATCAGACAGAAGTGGGGGCTGACTCTGCGTGAAGTCGAAGAGCGAAGTGCGCGTCTCGCCAAAGACTGGGGGAACGCGTCGTATCGGATCTCGGCAAGCTGGTTGGATCGTGTTGAACGGGAAGACAGGCGTCTGTCTGCCGCAAAATTGATTGTGCTTGCGGTCGTCTACAGCATTCCAGCCGAGCAGTTGCTTGCCCTTTGCTCGCAGGAAAGCGGTAACCCTTCGCATTACGACCACATTTCAGGACCCAATACGACGCTCCTGTTGACGGGAGGGCCATTGGAAAGGCAAGCAAGGATGTGGCTTCCGGACAACGTGGCCAATGGGCCCATCCCGGATGAAACTACACTTCTGTCCCCCGAAGAGCACGTTCCGAGTCATTACCGTCGGGGCGTGATCGGCCGGCTGGACACAACGATGGACCCAATGATTCCTGGGGGCTCCATCGTTCTCATCAATATTCAGCGGCGCACCGTTGCCCACCGTCGAGAATGGACCAACGAATTCAACCGTCCAATCTATTTCCTCCTGACTCACGCAGGTTATGTTTGTGGCTGGTGCGAACTGGATAAGGAAGGAGAATGGTTGACCTTGGATCCACACCCACTTTCTTATGCTGCAGCAAGTCGCTGGCGATACAGAAAAGACGTGGAAGTGATCGGCAGAATCGCCGTCGTACTGCTGCGCCTTGAACCGCCTCGTTCTGCTGGGCAGACCTAACGAGAGTCGCAGAGAGCCGATAGAGGATAGACGCGGCGTAGAAACCAAGATGCGGAGTGGTGTCGAGGTCTTTGTTCAAAGAGCCTTTTGGAGAGCCGCAAGCCTGGGAGGGTCTCCCTGCTCATAGAGATCGAGAAGCCGCTGCGTCATCAGGTAGTACGCGGCTGCCGCGCGCTGGCCGTACATGGGGAAGGCCCCCGCCAACTTACCTGTTTCGGCGGCCCCCCTCAGTCGTCCCACCTGCCACTCAATCTCTCTGGCGCTAAGGCGTAGCTGTTCCGCAACGACCAGCGCTTCCGGATACCGCTGCTGAAGGTAAAAAGCCAGGTCAATCAATACTCTACTATTGGATTCCAATGCCTCGACGCCTTCCATGCCGCCGAGCAGTTTCCATATCTCGGGTGGCTCGAGGATTGCGCAGCCCTGATCGTTCCTTTGTTGTCCGGATTCATCGATGACGTCGAGCGCAACCTCTGCAATCGAACTGCGATCCACTCGCATCAAGCGGCTCAAAAGACTATCCCAATCATTCTGGGTGGAGTTCCGGGCGCGGCGATAGTAGTAGACCGCGATTGCAATGAGAGACCCCACGAAAATCGCCACGGCGCCGATGAAAATGTCAGCCCGGTCGATCACGATTGTCTCCTTGCGCGAACTCTCTCAAGCTGCAAGTCCACATTCCCCTGCAGCAGGATCAATTGCCCGCGCAAGCTCTCTGGGAGCTTCCTGGTCCCCTTTGCATCCTTTGAGAGCATGACAATCCAGAAGGCAACGCAGCACAAATACGCGGTCATGCGGAAATGCGATAACGTTGTGTACATTTGGGTATTGCGATTCACGCCGAAATAACTATGCCCGGCTTCAATCAAGACGTCAATGATCGAATAGACACCTAGCCCCTGAGAGATCCTTGCAACATGTGTTTTCCAGGGCAGTCCTGCCTTCACGGAAAGCGCGATCATCCCGACAAAGAGTTCGCTCATGCAGGCAGAGGAAAAAAAGCTGCCTTTGATCACAACGACTTGCATCCACAATCGCGCATGCGGAGTTGCCAGCCATGTTAATCCAATGGCGACTACGATGCTCCCAGCGACCAACCAGACGAACGATCCTCGTAAATCCCGAGCCCATATTCCGAGTGGACGAAATGTGAGGGAATACATCTCATAGACGACTGACAGTTGCAGCACTGTGTCGAGGATCGCGAGGGACCAATACGTATAAAAGTAGCTGGCCTTGTTCCCGTAGACTTCGACAAGATAGAGTGCCAGCGTCCTGACAACATTTGCAAGGATGAATGTGGTGAAGATCGGGAAGACCCTGAAGCGGCGGCGAATCAGGAGCACACAGAGAAGCACCAGGTGTGCCCCAAGGCCGGCCGCCCAGAACAGAAGATCGAGACCTGTCAAATGCATCTACATCCCTCCGTTTGAACGGCCGGTGGGGCCGTCATGCACTGGATTTTACCCCAGTTGAAGGATGGTCAATATCAAGCCAACGATGTCCGGTTCGATTGGTTCAGGGTCGGTGCCAGTGACTCCATTCGGAGTTGAGGGCGAGGAAGTCGTGGTGGATGGAGGTGTGGAGGTCGGGCTGCTGCCTGAAGCAAACGCCCGTCCAGCAGAAGTAGTTAACACTACGAGAAGCAGAACGAATGTCAGTTTTGGGGTAGCTGACTTAGTCATTGAGTAGTCTCCATTTCCGGCGCAGATGTGCGCTGGGCGGAGACTAGAGATTGCTTAGGGAGAATCCGACGGATTCCTGGTTGTGGTTGCTTATGCGAAATTGCAGAGCGTGTTGGACGCGCTGGCTTGCTCATTCAATGAAAGGAAGAGTTCCTTCCATCGGCCCTGAAGCGGCCACGAGTTTTCGCTTGACGGTTTCCGGGAGGCAACAGAAAACGCTGTTTCACGGGCAACTGATCGCACAATACACTGATGGCGGCAATCGACCGGTAACGCAGTTCGCTTTTCGTCGCCACACGAAATATTGTCTGGCAAGTGGATGAAGGTGGGTTTCATGCGTCAAAGAGACGATTGGCTCAGAAGATATCCCATCGGTGACCCGCCCCAAGAAATCCCTCAACGCGTCCAATGAAGCTATGTCTGCACATACAGGCGAGGAAAGAGGGTCTCGAGCGCACCGGTCGGAAAGCGCAGTGAGACCGGCCCCTTCGGAGTTGTTGATGCGAGCAGTCCTTCTTTCAGAACATCGTTCAACACCCGTCGGGCTGTGCGTTCTGGCATACCAGTGATCCTCGAGATCTCGCCTCGCTCAAACTCGCCTCTTATCAAGGCTTCCTCTATCAGGCGGGAAGATTCGGGATGGAGAGCCTCGCTTTGCTCGACATACTTCTTGAATCGCTTCGACAACGTTTCAATCTCAAACAGGCCGGACATAAAATTGACCTGGTCGAGGCAGACGCGCAGGAACCACAGAGTGAATTCCGTCAGTGATCGCAGGGAGAGGTTGCCACGACCATCGAGATCGCTCTGACGCGGTGTATCTGCATAGTCCATCATCCCTTTGTATTCGCCGCGACTCTCGAGTCCGCGGGCTAGCCCGCGCGACACCGACCAGAGCCCGTAAGCGCCAATCCCCGCAGTATGTGCCATTGCATGACTCATGAGTCTGCTTACGCGTCCATTTCCATCCGGAAAAGGATGGATGTAGTTGAGGCGATGATGTGCCGCTGGCAAAGCAAGAATACGGGCCCCCTTGCCGAGTCCCTCTTGGCGATAGCGGCGTTCGAAGTGTCGCATGAAATCAGGGACACGTTCGCTCGATGGCGGGAGGTGCTGCCCAACGGCAACGTCATGTTCAGGAGTCGATCGCCATCGGCCCGGCTCCATCGTGAATTCGCGACCTGCTCCTCTTATCCGCAACATCGGCGCGGGTGCGTCCCGATAAAATTCGCGGTGCAGGTGGAGAATGAATTCGGAAGAGGTTGGATCGGGAAGTTGACCTTCTGTGAACCTCCGATCGATTTCAGCTTGAACCCGAACATGGGCTCTTGCCTCCAATTGGAGATGGCGTCGCTCTTCGTCTCGATCTAATTCCCCGGACAGCGCCCTTTCGATGTCGCGAGGGCGCGTATTGTGGCCTTCAATCAAGTTGCTGTAATAAGTGTTCATGATGCGAACGAGATCGGCCAAATTCGATGCGGTACGCGGATGTAAGGCTGCTCCTAGCGTGGCGGCCCTGGCGGCGAGTTCCGCCACCACATCTGTGATAGCGACCGGAGCATCTTCGAGCCGCGCAGGCTCAATCCGATCTACACTCTCTACAGTGGACATGACTTCCTCCGACGGCTGGTAAGCCAAAATGGCCGATCTTAACACGTGGCTACTCATTCATTTTAATACTACTTGTCTATGACGACGATGAATCCTTGGCCGATCACTTGGCCGATGTTATAGGAGAGTGACCCACAGTTGGCTTCGCCCAATCAGCCGGCGCGCATTCTCGGCCGCTGACGCAGACCATGCACGACAGTCAACATCTCCATTCCAACCTCAACCCAGCAACTTGGTAGGGACGAGTTCTTCCTGGATGGGATCAAGCCACCCGCAGATGGTTGCCTCGCTTTACTTGTGCGCCTGGTACTTCCTCGCGGCGGTTCACTGCCTGCTTGATCGCTTCATTGCTTGGCCGCTGATCGCGGACGCAGGCTTTCAAGGCATTGGACGTTTCGTCTGGAAGAAATGCGAGAACCTCTTCCCACACAGGGCCCGGTATGCGGAGATCCAGTTCCAGGCAGAACATCGGGAGTTGACTACCATCCGTGATGTGAACCGAATCCTGGCTATTCTTTTGCTGCCGGAGTGTGAACTCCCGGCCCTCGATCTTCTTGAGCCCGCGCGTAGCGAGAAAGTAGAGGACCATGTTCTGAGTGCGTTCAATTTTGGCATTCGCCGTGCGGGCTCTCTTCTGGAGGCGATCTGCTTCGGCCCGACAGTATTTCATTCTGCAATCCATCAATGTGAGGAATCGTCCAATCCTGTCGACCTTGTCGCTGGCCGCTTCGCAGAATTGCTGAAATCTCTCCAGCAGCTCGGAAGGTGCTGAACCATGTTCTTCGGCCTGTTCTTCGATCTCATCGAGCAGGGAATCAAGCTCACCATCGATCTCAAATAACGTACTGCTGTCACTCATTGCATCAACTCCTTAGGGCTGGTCCAACGTAATTCAGCATGAAATCAAACCTGCGGATTGGGATCATGCGGCCATCCTCAGGCCGGACCACTGAGTCTTTGCCTCTTGATAGGCGAGAGCGTCGGCGCGAGTCTGGATCGGATGGCCGCTGTGTCCCCTGATCCATTGCCACCTGACGTTTATCAGCTCGTTCAGTCGAAGTAACTCTCGCCATAGTTGCCGGTGCTGCAAAGCCATTCCACGGCTGTTGCGCCATCCCTGAGCCCGCCAGCGGAAGACACGGAAACGCATTCCGTGGATCAGCAATTCGGAATCCGAGCGCAGTTCAACCGTGGCTCCCGCTGGAACGGAGCGCAGGGCCTCGATGGCCGCCCTCAATTCCATCTCCGAGATGGTTGTCCGCGGAGAGGAACCCGACATCTCCCAACTCTTTCCTCCCCGGATCAAGACCGCCGCCCATCCGCCTGGCCCAGGATTCCCGATCGCGGAGCCATCCGTGAAAACGTGAAACGTCTCGTCCATGCAAAGTCTCCTTAACAGCACACGTAAGCAATCCTCAGATCGCACCTGAGCGCGACGCTGATGGCCATTGGGTCATTGGGCACAGCGCATGCCACCAACGAGATCAAGCTGCCAAGGCTATGCTGCGTGCAAGGGGATGACTGCACCAAACGGGGCCTGCCGGCGCCCGGTCGAAGCCCATAGGACTGGATAGGAAGGAGCAGATGTAGGAAACGAACCCCATAGGTCCGTCAAGAAGACTAGGGTCTGGGGCACAATTCCATGCTCATCCAACCAATCGAAGCATGGGCCAAACTCCGTGCCTCCCCCACCCACCGGATTGAGAGCAACGCGTTGTCCCGCTTCATAGGTTTCAACCTTTTGAACCGTTGCGTCGAAGTAGAGAACGTAGACTCGCTGGGGCCGCTGGCCTTCAAGAATCGAGCGGACCTCAGCCTCAAAGAGTTTGAGTTGCCGCGCGTTCACGGAACCAGAGCAGTCGACGGCGATCGCAACCTCACCGACGCCTTCGCGTACCACTCCCGGCAGGTAGACGCCTGCCCAGATATGGCGACGGTTCGGGCGCAGCCAGCTATAGTCTGCCGGAGTTGTCTCCGACCACAGCCTGCGCAGCATCTCCCGCCAGTCGACCGAGGCTTCGGCTACGCCTTCGAGCGTTCGGCCGACGCCTGCGGGAACCTTGCCCGCCTGCTTTGCGAGCGTGACGGCTTGGCTGACCGCGATGCTCCATTCTCTGGCCTGCACCTCAATGCTTGGAGTTTCCTCGTCCGGCAGATGTGCGTCGAGAACCTGCCCGATTCCGCCTTCGGTAACAGGCGCAGACGGTCCATCCGATTCGCTCCCAGATTCCGTTCCCGGTTCGCTCTCCGCAGCCGGCGCATCTCCGGTTCCGCATCCCATAGAGCTGTTCGCTCCGTCCTCTTCGCCGCACTGCTGTTCCGCCTCGTTTTCGAGCTTGTTGTAGATCTGCTCAGCACTCATTTCGAGGAAGCGGTTGTTGACAAGAACGCCGTCGGGCAGGCGGAGCCCGGCATCGAGCACCAAAGGATTGATGGCGTAGTCGCAGGCTTCGTTCCATCGCCTGGGATCGCGCCCTGAGCGGCGCACATGGTGGTGAAGTGCCGGGTGCATCACCTCATGAGCCAGCACTCCACACAGCGTTGCTGAGTTCAGCGTACCGACGAACTCGGGGTTGTAGTAGAGCGACACGCCATCGGTAGCCATAGTTGCAATGGATCGGCTCTCCCGGCCCTTCAAGCGAAACAGGAGAGAGCCGAAGAAAGGGTGGTCCAAAAGGAGCGCAGTACGCGCCTTCCGGATGCGAAGCCCCGTAGGTGTCTCGTGTCTCATGCGGCCGCGGGCGCCTCCATGTACGCGGACATATGGGCAAAGATGCTCTCGACGGTTGGGACTTCTTCGGCCACTGGTGCTGCTGCTTCGCGATCCCGCAACACACCATCCATTTGCGCGACGATGTTGGCGGCGTCCGTCGCCGCAGTGACACGCAGGAGGTCGTGCTTCTTGAGGTCGTGCGCAGAGTAATTGCACAGCCGCTGCCTGATCTGGTCTGCAAAGCGGTTCAGCTCGGCATCTCCGTTGACGTTGAGGCGAGGGAGTATCTCTACCAAGTCGAAGACGTTGGTGACCAGCGTGGCATGGAAACGCGATTCAGGCTCATTCAGGCGGTCCACCATATGGGAGACCACTTCCCGCAGCCGCTTCCACAGGTCTTCGGTCCCGCGCGTCAGCGACTGGCGGACGTTGGCATCGATCTCGCGTGAGACACGGGCCTGCTCTTCCGCCGACATCTGGACACGGAAGTCCCCACCTGATGGAATGGGCAGGATTTCGAGCTTGACGCCGAATTTCTCACGCAGCTTATCGGCAGCAGGGTAGTCCTCTTCGCGAAAGAGTCCGTTCAACTGCGGGCGCACCTGGTCGATGTACTGGGGATAGACGGCAAGGAAGCTCTCAACTCCTTGTTCGAAGCCGGCTTCGAAATCGCGCATCCGTGCCATCAGATCGAAGTAGAAGTTCGATGGCAGAAGGCGGAATCCCTCGTCGGACCATGGCAACGTGATCTTATAGAAGTATTGCCGTATCTGCCCCGCAAGCGTGCGGAGGTCATCCAGTTTGTCAGCGCCTCGCAGAAGCTGTTTGTTGTACCTGCCGGCTCCCTGATGCGCTCCATGCTGGCTGGCGACATCGCGGCTGATCTTGCGGTCATGTTTAACGGCCGTCCAGATACTGATGTGGACAGCTGCGAGCATCGCGCGTTCGGTAATCATTGAAGAACCTCCCTGTATTCCACGCCGAAGCGAACGAACTCCGGGGTGTGGGTGATGGCGGGATCGCGTGCCGCCGCATCGCGCACGGCCATCACACGCATCTCGGTGGGCATGCGGTCGAGATACCGAAGTCCTCTCGCGATCGAGTTGTCGGTCATGACCCGTCCGAGCGCTGTGGCGATCGCAATCTGTGCCGAAGTCTCCGTAGGGAGCGGAGCCGTATCCGGGTTGAGCAGGATCTCGTCGATTGACGGCAACTGTCGGAAGAGTCGGAGAAAGGCGACCAGTTCGGAAGTCGCTGCCGGCCCCACCGTTCCATCGAGGAGCTGCGCCTCGCACTCGCTTGCTCCCGAGAGGAAGGCTGTCTTCTGCCGGCGTGCAATCCCACGAAGGACATTCGAGGCAATCTCCCAGGAGCGGGGAGTGGGCCAGGCGTTGGCGTCTGAAGTCGTATCGGCGGTGTGCAGCAACTCCGGCTTGAATCGAAGGAATGCGATGATCTCCGGCCGAACTCCTGCCTTGATCGCCCACTTGCACCAGTCGTCGAGATCAGCCTCAAGCTCGAGGTGAACGAATCGATTCCGCAAGGGCCGCGGCATGGCAAAATGGACGCCACGCTCCGAGGCCGGATTTCCGGCGGCGATGACGACCCATCCTTCCGGCAACACGTACTCGCCGAGCTTGCGATCAAGCACAAGCTGATAACAGCCCGCCTGCGTCATCTGCGGTGCAGAAGTCAGTTCATCGAGAAACAGGATGCCCTTCCCTGTGGTCGGAAGAAACTTCGGTGGCACCCATTCGGTCTGGTCCGAAGCAATGCGAGGCAGACCGCGCAGGTCGACTGGATCGAGTTGCACGGCCCGCACATCGAGGAAGTTGTAGTTGAGGTCGGCGGCGACTTGGCCGACGATCTGCGATTTGCCGACGCCGCATGGTCCCCAGATATGCAGGGGCACACGCTCGCCAATGAGCGCATGAAGCGCTTCATAGAGTTTGGAGGGTTTCATGGATTGTCCTTGGGTTCAGGCTGAGGTGGTAACTCGGCTGGCGAGCGGGCTACCGAAAAGGGTTGGAGACCACGTTCGTCGCACGGAAGGCGGCATGGTACGAGATGTGCGCGGTCGATTCGGTGTCCGGATATACGATCTACGGGAACGTTCGAGCGCAACTCCACGTGCCGGGCACGATGAAAAGTCTAATCTTTGCCTCGATAGGCGAAAAGCTGGAGCTGGTCTTCATCGACACAATCAATAACGACGTGGAGACCGTTAAGAACGCAGACAAGATTCTGATCTATGACCGGCCATTACCACCGTTGGGCCAACTCCTATGGAAGGATTTGGTGGCTTGGTGGCAAGTTCGGGAAGGGCTCGAAGACGAAAAGCTGGCGAGCTGTGAGCTTTATCGGTGGCTTGCGCAGGCCGTGCGCGCGACAAACTCGCCCGGGGAATTTGCTTTGTTCCGCAAATACTATGAGCGGTTTGGGAAACAGTTGGGTGACAAGCTGCCCGCGCTGATTCCACAAGTCTATCTTCACTACGACCCCTACACCAATCGGGAACGGGGCGACGAGGAATTCTTGGCGAGGCAGCGGATGGATTTCTTGCTGATGCTGGAGAATCGCGTTCGCATTGTGATTGAAGTCGACGGCCGCCAACACTATGCGACCGCAGACCCGCAGTCCGGCGCATATATCGCCGATCCCACCTTGTATGGGAAGACCTGTCTTGAAGATCGAAGATTGCCGCTCCTCGGATACGAAGTGTACCGCTTCGGCGGCAGTGAATTTATGGACACGGATCCAAAGACGTCCGTGATTTGGCCGCGATCCGAGGTGACGGTATTGGATTTCTTCGACAAGCTTTTGAAGAAGCATGGAGTGATTCGATCCATCAGTCGAATGAACTGGAAGATCTATACTCCATCCATGTACGCGCCCGAATCAGCTGTAGTGCAGATGCCCGGCGGGAAGGTTGTGTGGCTCAAGGAGAAGGGGCCGGAGCACAAAGTCTCCGAATACTGGATCCTCTGTTGGCTAGGCCCGAACGCTTTTCGTGACCACAAACAACTGTTCGACCGTGTTCAGGCATGCAGTGCCGGTCTGATTCCGCTCGCAATCGTGAGCAGGAACTACGAAGCGAAGCGAAAAGCAATTCAGGAGTTCCACGACAGGTATCTCATCGGTCCCGTTACGATCCCATTCGATGCGTGGAACGGCCATATCTTCTCGCTTGAAGAAGCTGTTGTCGACATCGAGTCGTTCTATTGGTTCGGGAATCGGCTACTTACCCGCGTTGCTCTTACGCTGAACTACTTTTTCAAGCGCGTTCGCCAACCTCAGGTTGCGATGAAGAAGAAAATTTTGAGCCACGCGACGCTGGTGGAATCGACTCTATTCGGACTGCTGCCCCCAGAGTTACAGGCGAGTGCCTTGTACCTGAACGAGCAGATTGCTGAATTTCGCAATGAGCACGTCGAACACGAGATGCAGTACTGGCGCAAACGCGAGGCAGAATTTACACGTCGCCAAATAGGAACTACTCCCGAAGTTGGTATGACGCTCGAGAAGGGCGGAAAGGTCTATCCAGAACGGCCGCTGCGCGAACTATGGATATCTGTCCACGACTACATCACGGACGTGGCCAAATTTCTAGGATCGCAAATCGGCTGAGGTCGTCTTGTCGGGATAGGACCCGTAGTGTTCGCCGCTCAGTCGTTCCGCGGCAAGGGTTTCGGACGTAGCCCGTCGAACCGGTTATCCTTTTGGAGCTTGTTGTCCACTTCCCAAGGCATGAGAAGCTCGATCGCCTCACCGGTTGTCAGATTCCGTTGTACCCAACGGTCATTGATGCCCTCGATCGCGAGCTCGTACGCGACGTTGTTCGTTATGTCGACAGTTGTGCGTCCGAAGTACTGTATTCCGTTCGCCGCTGTAATTTTCGCGATCGTGAACATGGAGCCGACGGTTAGCTCGTCGCTTACTCTCAGATAGTGATTTAGTGACCGCCCAAACCATGTTGCGTCTGGGTTAGCACCATGCGTGTCAAAGTGCAGTTGATCAGCGATCTGGAGGATCTGTTCTTGGATGTTCTGGCCAGACCCGATTGCGATCGATTGCATTGGCTTGTAATGAGTGGGGATGAACTTCGGCGACTTCATCGCATACAGATGCCCTTCGCCAGAACCGCTGACCGCGACGCTGTCAGTTGGTACGTTCAGTATGTCCAGAAAGGCCCTTGAGATCGTATTGATGCCGCCAGCCGGGCGCGAATTGACTGCGTCGAACACCACTTTTGCGATAGCGGATTTGGCGACAATGTTTGGGCGGCCCGGGACCACAGATGCCACTACAAAACTTACCGGCTGCGCGTCCTTGATCTTCGCGAACTGGTATTCGAAGTAGCGAGGAAGCCATTGCTCAAGCTCGGCCGCCTCTCGGCGTCCGTCGCGAGCCTTCAGCATCGAGAGTAGAAGGTTCGCTGCCGTCGGGACCCACCCAACAAACCCGATCACGGTATGCGTACCGATCGGCATGATCTTCTGCAGCTCGTCACGATGCGTCTTGGTGCGCCCCGACGCATACGTCATGCGGCAATCGGCGCCGATCAGGACACCATCAAGAAGCGAAACGCCTGCTACGACGCTCATAGGGCAGGCAGGGCATTCGACGCCGAACCCTTAGCTTCGTAAATAAACGGCCCGTGGCAGCACATGACGTAATGACTCTGGAAAAGCTCTTCAATCTCGAAATTCCGCAGCGTGTGAGTACCGCCCTGCAACGACGGGATATTGACCCCGATGTTCAGGATATCCCGAGCATTCTCAGCCGACCGCAGGGTGTCCCAGTGTGCGGCATCCTTGGCGAACTCGCAGAACCAATATGTGATGTTCCGCCCATCCGTATCGCGCTCCCAGCGATGGAGATACGCTTGGCGGTTCAAAGGATCGATTGACAACTGTCCCCCTTTGTTGACGGAACTTATGGATATTGTACTTGTGGAATCCTCGTACCTCAGTCTTCGGCATTGCGGACCTATCGCCAACCGAGAGCCGGTGCAACAGTAGTCAAGATGGCTTCGAGGACATGCGCGTTGTAGGCGACGCCGAGCTGGTTGGGGACGGTTAGCAGGAGCGTGTCGGCCTCTGCAATGGCCTCGTCCTCTCTGAGCTGCTGTATGAGCACTTCCGGCTCCGCAGCGTAGCCCCGGCCGAAGATCGCTTGCTTCGATGGCTCGATGAAGCCGATTTTGTCGCCTTCCTGACCGCCGCGTCCGAAGTAGGAGCGATCAAGATCGTTGATCAACGCGAAGATACTGCGGCTGACGGAAACGCGGGGAGTACGAGCGTGGCCAGCCTCCTTCCAGGCTGCGCGAAAGGCGCGAATCTGGCCGGCCTGCTGGACGTGGAATGGTTCACCGGTTTCGTCCTCTTTGAGAGTGGAAGACTGCAGGTTCATTCCCAGTTGTGCGGCCCAGACCGCGGTTGCATTGGAAGCTGCCCCCCACCAAATACGATCTCGCAATCCATCAGAGTGCGGCTCGAGGCGGAGGAGCCCGGGGGGATTGGCAAACATCGGACGCGGGTTCGGCTGCGCGAATCCCTTGCCGCGCAGCAGCTCGAAAAACTCCTGGGCATGACGCCGTCCCATATCTGCGTCGCTCTCGCCTTCACTAGGGGCATAGCCAAAATAACGCCAGCCATCGATCACCTGCTCGGGCGATCCGCGGCTAATACCCAGTTGCAGGCGTCCTCCAGCGATGAGGTCCGCAGAACCGGCATCCTCCGCCATATAGTGAGAGTTCTCATACCTCATGTCGATCACGGCAGTGCCAATCTCAATCCGTTGCGTCTTGGCTCCGACCGCTGCGAGCAGAGGGAACGGCGATGCCAGCTGCCGCGCGAAGTGATGAACACGAAAATAGGCTCCGTCCAATCCCAGACGTTCGGCCTCTACGGCGAGGTCGATGGACTGCAGGAGGGTATCAGACGCCGTCTGCGTCTCTGACTGCGAAGAAGGAGTCCAATGGCCGAACGAGAGAAAGCCGAGCTTTTTCATGCAACACCAGTTTACTGATGCGGGCGCTGTTGACTTGCATCCATCGGGTCCTGGTCTCTTTGATCCATACTCGATGATGGCATTGAAAAAAACATCCTCGAGGCAAGGAAACGCAAACAATGGAAATCGATGATCCCAGGATCGTTGCTTTGAAGCTGAAGGTAACTGCTGCACAAGAAGAGTTTGATATGGCCGTCACCTTCCACGAGATCTGGAAGCCCGCGGCCTATGACCAGGAGCTTCACAACCGCTTAGGCAAGTCCTACGCCACTCAGGCATTTCTCGTGACACGCACGGCCCTGCGACGGGAGATGGTTCTCGCATTGATTCGTCTGTGGGACACAAACCCGCAGGCCATCAAGATGCAATCTATCTGGCATGATCTTCGCGACAAGGAGATCGTCGACGCCCTTGCCCTAGATCGAGCAAGCCGCACTGGCTTTCTCGATGTGCTCGAGTACATGAGGGAAGATCTTGAAAAGAGAGCGGACGCTGTAGTCGCATTGATCGGCAAGTACATGGAAGGTGGGTCCGGCAACCATGTACTCAAAACACTCCTGAACCTGCGGAATGAGCGTCTGGCGCATCGGCAGTTATCGCCGGCTACGGCACCGGGAGCAACGGCAACGGACGAAGAGATCGAAGAGTTCTATCAGGACAATTCGAAGCTCATTCACATCCTCCTGAGCCTTGTGAATGCGATGGCCTATGACCCGGAGGATACCGCTGGGGTCTTCCGTCACTATGCGACGTGCTTTTGGGCACGCTTCCAGGTGGATGAGAAGATTAGGACGCCCGAGGCATAGGCCGTTTTCAACAGGCCCCGGCCTTGTGCCGGGGCCGAAAGAGGCGTGATGACGATCATCTCTTCGAGGGGGCAGGGGCGGGTTTCCGGCTCTTCCGATAATCGTCCTCGATAAAGCACACTGAGCTTGATTTTCATTCCAGGTAGCGGCCGTGGATTCAACCTGTTCCCGTAGGAAAGGATGGTTTGCATGGTTTTTCCTTGTTTTGGGCAGAATTGCGGGCTGTCGAGAAGGCTTACTCGATCAAGACTTTCAGATCGGTCGCCAGCGCCTTTGCAACTTCATGGACGACGCCATTCTCCATCAAAGGGATGGAGATCCCGGCAGGACGAAGCTCTGAGGCTCCGACTCGGGTCCCAAAGAGAACGACCGCCCGCGCGCGATCATCCTGGCGGCTGGGCCAGATCAGGCCTTGCGCTTGTGGGTATGCGGCATATAGCGACTCGGCCCACTTCCTCGTTTCCGGATAGTGTGCCTTCGTCGTATCGATGAGGTCGTGAGGGTGAACGCCCAGTCGCCGCAAGCCAACCTTGCCTAGGTCGATGAGTTGAAAATCCGACAGGAATACCAGTGTGGTAGAGAGTTTGCCTTCCAGCCTGCTTACCGAGACCCTCTTGAACCCAGGCTTGTACGGGACATCATGAAAGATGGTCTCCATCATCGCTCCTTGCGGTGTCGTGGCCGCATAGAGCGTGGGGATCACATTCTCGGCCGAGTCGCGGATCGGACTGAAGCGCGCGTTTCCAAGCTGGCTCGGGTTGAACGAGTCAACCGCGTACGCGGCATCGTGTACGCGATACATGATCTCGCCCGCACCCCACGACATCAATTTGGCGTCGAGCGATCCAGCAGGCGGCGCCATACCGGGCGCCGGCTTAGCCATGCTGCACTCCAGCCATCTCGTCCTCCGCTGCCGAAATCACACGATCCGGATCGACCGCCAATACGTCCTGCGGGCGCTCATCGTCCAGAAAGCTGTTCAGCGCCGCAAACCAGAAGGCCAATCCCCAACCGTCCTTCGCCTCGCCAAATATGCGGAGGATCTCCGCCATCTGTTTGCGGGGGCGGTGGTCATCCGGATTCAGCGCATATAACGGGAAGTAGTCGTCTCTCCCATGCTGGATCGCAAAGATGTCCCGATTGCGCTTCCACTTGTTCGGCTGCACGCTAGGGTTGCTTGCGCTGAACCCCGCGAGCTTCGCCACCTCGCTTGCAGGGAGAAAATCGCCGCTGTTGAGGATCGCCGTCTTGGCGTCGATGAGCATACGGGCTTGTTCTCGCGCCGCCTTCGAAGGCGCAACGTCGGTGAGGAAGATGCTGACGAATTTCTTGAGGGTGTCCTGCTGCCGTTGCTCGATCAGTTGCGGGAGGAACTCGGCCACGCGCTGAAAGACGCTTTCCGCCGCGGCTACCTGCTCATCGTCCGTGAAGCTCACGGCAACGGTCCGGCGGTTCGGCGACCTGTGCAGGAGCTCAATGACATCGTGCCCGGTTCCGCTCATCACCGTTGGCGTAACCTGCTGAATCTGCTTGACATTGGACATAGAGAGTACCTCCCTGAGCCATCTTGAGTATTTAGATTATTACATGAATCATGATAATCCAAATCATCAAACGTCTAATTTTCTTTGAATCAGAGGCGCGGAGTGCATTACCGCCCAAATTGCAAGTTCTCACCCCCCTAGTTGCAAGTTCTGAGCACGCGCTTGCCGCGCCTGCGTTATACCTAGAGGCTGATAGGAGGCATTCATGACAGACGAAAAGTCAGTCGGAAAAGTCGAGCAGCTCGCTCTGACCATCCGGGACACATCCGTCGGCGATGAGGATGCCTGGTACCGCAATCTCCTGTTAGGTATTCTCAACTCGGCCTTGCTCGACTTCCGCTATCTTCAAATTGGCGAAAAGCAGTACTCTCCCTATCTGGCGGCTTGGAGCTGCCGCAATCTGCTTGAGCTGAAAGTCATCGCGACCTACGTGCTCGCGTCAGCAGACAATGCCAAGACTTTCAAGAATGATTTCGTCGTCGACGCGAAGGAGTTTTACGAGGCCATCAGTAAGAGACACAGGGCGACGCATCCGAAATTCATCGCAGCGTGGCAGGCTGGCATGCAGGAGTTTGAAGGCGATGAGCGGCGCGCATTGGAGGCCGGGCTGCAACGTGAGATCGAGCGCGGTCCGCAGACTCAGGAGACCGATGAGGAGACCGAAGCATACCGGAAACTGATGGATGAATTCGGAATCAGTCCGAAGTCGAAGCCCATGCGGTCCGGCCAAATCGCTAAGCTGATCTCCCAGAATGAGGAACTCGACCCGATGTTCAAGGTGTGTTCCAAAATCATGCACAGAACCGCCTATCGATTGCTGCGAGCACAACGAAGGGTTCGCTGGACGAGGTCATTTCACTGCTGGTATCGACGGGAACAGGCGAATTCCGGGCAATCTACGACTTGATCGACCAGCACTTCCGGGCTCGCGGTGTGCAACTGCCGTAACGACGCGTGACCGCACCTCCGCTACGCATCCTTTTTGGGCTTTTGCAATTCCATTGAGATGGCGTCGGCAAGAGAATCGTTCCCAACGCGGTATTCTTGCTCCGGAAGAAAGCGACCGGTGCCTGGGTATACAAGCCTCCAGAGATAAATCCCGTAACTCGTAGAGTTGGCATTCCGTGGAAATGGGCCGGAGAACCGAAGATGGAGCAGCTCACTCAGTTCGACTCCTGTAAACGGAGCAAGCGCCCGTGTATAGAGAGATTTCCGAGCCTTAGGAACGGGGGAAAATCTGAGAGAGGCGCTTGGCTTCAGAGGATTCAAAGGTAGTAATGTGCGGCTATTAGCATGGTTAGGAACGGGCTGAAACGCCGCTGCCTGGAAAAGCTTCCGAATTGCTTTCATTTCGCCAGCAAGAATAAAGAGCGCGTCTCGCGCGTGCTGCCGTCGAATCAGGTCTAGCCGGACGAGATCACGAAGAATATCGCGCAGAAGATTGGGCGATCCGGAAACCCACTTTGTCTCCACGACGAGATCGAACGGAAACGCTCCGGTCTCATCCTTGACAGCAAAGTCGATCCGGGGCTTTTGACCGACTCCGATATGTTTCGGGGCCAATATCGGATGCTCGACTTCGGCGTGGACGCGCCCCGGGAAGCGATATTGGAGTAATTGACCAAGCGGATGAGCCAACGACGATTCCGAGAACAGATTGGACCGCCCGCAGCGTTGTTCAAACATCAGCCATGCTGCGAGTCCTTCTGCGATCTTGGCATATTTGTTCATCGGCGAATATTTCCACTGTAACGCGCAACGAAGTGGGCCGTTGCGCGTGCTGAGATGAAACTTGCAACCTTCAAGAGAAAAGACTTGCATCCAGGGGTCCGCGTTTTCCATAAGGCAAAGATTCTACGTTGCAAGTACTTGCAGCTTCCTTGTAAACGCACACACGGGGTGATTGGCGAAATCGTCGCTCAATACGTTGCCTGGGTGATCTTGCTCTCTTGAACGCGAAAGGTCCGTGCTGCCTTGCGGTAGACGTCATCCAGTGAGACTACCGCCGCGCGGCCTTTGTGGTTGACCGCGATGGCTATACCGGTCAGATACCGTAGCTTCTCGGCCCCAATCTCCATCAGCACAGCGACTTCCCCTTTTGGAAGATGCTGGGCGAGCTCCGCAACGAGATCGATTTCCGTGTCGGCTTCCAGGTCGTAGCTCGGCCACGATCCCCCATCCGTACTGTCTCCACTGTGAATCGCAAAGAGAGTTGCATCTTCGCTATTCCTGAATAAACCAAGTCCACGCCTTTCAACCCATTGAAGAAAAGCATCGCAATCCTTCACACGGAAGTAGTTGCTGCGAGAGCTCCCGTACCAGGTCGCCATAAGATCTCCTTTCTGCTTTCTTTCTCTGTCCAAGCTGACCGTTGTTGGATCAATCGAACTAAAGATGAAGGCCGCTCTAAGCGGCCTCCAGACTGCTGACGAACCCCATCATTTTTGGTGGGGTTTGTTTTTTGTGGTTGATTTTCAGTTCTGGTTGTTCGCCGCGGAGATTTGCTGATAGCGCTGGACCAGTCCGATATAGGCGTTTAGAAGGGCTGGTAGCGTGGCAAGGGAGTCTTCTTCGCCGTTTCGGCTCAACATCAGTGCGATCTTCTTGATGTTCTGAGCGGTGGCGGCGAGCAGGCATTGTTGTTGAACACGCGTCAGTCCGCGCATCCTGGCGTAGCGGTGTCCGTGCAGTTGTTTGGCGTCGGCGAAGCTGCGTTCGACGGTCTCTTTTCTGCGTTTGTAGATGCGCTTGCCGACGCGGTTGAGCCGGTGCTGGTCTGCCCGTTCCTTGCTGGATTCCCACACATGCCGGGTCACCACCTTGGTTGAGTTGCTGCTCTGGGTGCACTTCTGCCGCACCGGGCAGTTGCGGCATTGGTCCGGGTCGGAGTGGTACTGGCGGTAGCCTTCGCGGTTGGTGGTGCGGTAGCTGAGCAGCTGTCCGTTAGGGCAGATATAGACATCGAGCTTCTCGTCGTAGCGGTACTCGCGCGTGTAGAAGTAGCCGTCGCGGTGGGTCGGGGTGCGGTAGCCGATCACGCCATAGATGTTGCGCTCCTCCAGTCCCTGGGTGATCGCTGCCGCCGCGTAGCCGGCGTCGACACCCACGGCGCGGATATCGAACCGGAACCGCTCCCGCTGCCGGTCCAACCGGCCCAGGTACGGCACCGAGTCATGCACGTTGGCCGGCGTTACATGCGTGTCGGTGATAATCGCATGACGGCCATCAACGGTGCGGTGATCGAGATAGAAGAACCCCTTCGGCTTGCCGTCCCGCACCATGTAACCGGAGTCCTTATCCGTGCGGCTTACCTTGATTTCCTTCGTCTCCGGTTCCGGTTCCG
>Ga0302324_100007243_pt1 | contig 23665 bp, 19 predicted proteins | sample Palsa_T0_1_FD_201949 | JGI IMG/M metagenome (GOLD analysis project Ga0302324, IMG submission 201949) | Peat permafrost microbial communities from Stordalen Mire near Abisko, Sweden - Palsa_T0_1 | ecosystem: Environmental > Terrestrial > Soil > Palsa > Peat permafrost | place: Sweden: Abisko... | reverse complement strand
TTTCTGCCGCACGAAATCACAATGTGCAAATCGTGGTCACCTCCGGGCCACCGATTTCGGCAGTCCTAGCGGGCACATTGGTCGCGCGTCGGCTTAACAAACCGCACCTGCTCGACGTCCGGGATCCTCTGGTAGCGGGCTGGTGCGATCCACTGCCCAGAATCCGTCTCGCAACATGGTTCTATGGCCACATCGAGGCGTGGATGATTCGGCGCGCCGCCAAATTAACATGCGCGTCGCCAGGTATCGTCCAAGCGCTAACCGACGCGTTTCCGGAGTCGGCAAGCAAATTCGAGCTTGTCATGAATGGATTCGACGGAGCAATTCGTCCAGCACCGTCGACGACCAACCACCGCCTCGACATCCTGTATGCGGGATCACTCTACGTGGGCAGAAATCCTTTTCCATTTCTCGAGGCGCTGGAGACGCTTCTCCAAGAGCCCGGAATCGATGCATCGCGCATCACGGTACGGTTCATAGGCCATTGCGAATCATTTCGCGATCATCGGCTCGCAGACTGGCTGCGGGGGCGGCGCAGCGAAGCCATAGTCGAGGTTCGCCCACCGGTATCAGAAGCCGAGCTGTTGCCGCTGGCGGAGCAGGCAACTGTGTTGCTGAACCTCGCACAGGGGCAACAGAACCAAGTCCCGGCGAAGACCTTTGAGCACCTCGCCAGCGGCCGCGAGGTCCTTGCACTTTGCGAGGCAGACAGTGACACCGGTCGCTTGCTCGACTCTGTAACCGGCGCCATTCGTATTGAGCCCAATGACTCAGCCGGTTTGGTCAACGCCTTGCGTGGCCTGTATCGCCGCCATGTCATCGAAGGTATCCCGCGCGCGCTGCCGATAGAGCAGGTCCAGGGATATTCGCGCCAGTCGCAGAACAAACGCTTCATAAACGCACTCAATAGCGCAATGCACCAGCAGCGCCCGCATCACCTAGATCACGGCAAGCCACTGCCTTGATCGCAATAAGCGCAATGCTTCGAGCAGTGCTGCCGGACTTACAATCGGGGGCAACAATGGGCCGGGCGGCCGCGCATCTCTTCCATCGCGGTGGCAGCATTGATTGCCAGCCTGAGCTACCCACTCCTCGGCACTTGGCTCGCAAGGTACGAGCCAAGCGCGACCCGACATGAAGTACAAGTCGCGGCGCTTTGCATCGCTCGACGGCTTCCGCGCGATCTCGGTATTGCTGGTGGTGCTGTCACATGCCGAGTCGCCCATCGTCCGCGGTGTGACAGCGCACCTTTGGCGCTGGGACATGGGTAACATTGGCGTGCGGACGTTTTTTCTGATTTCCGGCTTTCTCATCACATCGCTCCTGTTGCTGGAGAACGAAGCGACCGGAGCCATCAGTCTACCGCGCTTCTATTTCAGAAGAATACTTCGCATACTGCCCGCTTACAGCGCATTCCTGCTCGCAATTGCGGCCTTCATCTTCTTTGGGATAACCGCTGCCAGCTACTGGGACCTGCTCCCGCCCCTCCTTTACGTTTCCAATTATTGGCCGACGCCCCTGATTGTAGGACACACCTGGTCACTCTCGGTCGAAGAGCAGTTCTATCTCATATGGCCGTGCACCTTGGTCTTTCTAGGCGTTCGACGTGCAACATATGGCGCCTTGGCACTTTTCGCACTTGCCCCTATGTTGCGAGTTCTGGATCACATGTTCGCCTGGGACAATCCGCGCTACGCCTTCGAGACAGTCGCCGATTCGCTTGCGACCGGCTGCTTATTGGCACTGTGCAGATCTTTTTTATGGTCGCTACTGCCGTACCGGCGGCTTCTACACTCGCGGTGGTTCTTCACGCTTCCACTGCTGCTAATTATTGCGATTGGAGTGCAGCTGCCTGTGCTTCTCTGGAATGCTGTCGGGATCACGACGCTGAATGTGGGTATTGCCGTGTGCCTGGATCGGTATATGCGCCTGCACCACGGACCGGTTGGCCGGGTACTCAATTGGCAGCCGATAGTCTGGATTGGCACGCTTAGCTACTCGATTTATCTGTGGCAACAGCCATTCCTCCTTTCTCCTCGACTCCAACTATCATTCCCGCTGGCTATGGTATGCATCCTGCTCGTGGCCAGTGCGTCATACTACATTGTGGAAAGACCCTTTCTGCGCCTGAAGGATTCATTCGAACCAGTAACTCGCTCGCGACGTTGAAGTATCCAGAACACAGCTGCTGCGAAAACACAGCACCCATTGTCGCTCCACAAATCCGGCTACTTTCAACACCATCCCAACTGTCGGGCAGCCGGAACACTCAACCTAATGCTGATTCAACACGGTCCGTCCACCCAATCAGGTTCGACCGAAGAGCATCCGTGGCGAAAGACCGGCCGCCAATCGGCCATCGCTGTTTTCGCTCAGGGGCGAGTATCCCGGTGTTTTCGAAACAAGCCCACACGGCGCAGTGCGTTCTGGATGAATTCAAATACATCGCTTTCCGGCCCTGGCGGCCGTGAAAAAGCGATCCAGATACCCCCTAAGCTTGCGAAGTAAACGCACACCCCGCTTATCACCATCGCGGCAAGCTGCGGCGCCGCGTTATCAACACCTATATGGGCAAAGGCGCCGGGTATGTATCCGATCGCCACTGCCATAACGAGGCTTGCCAGGAGAGGTCGCCAGTTGCGAGATAACAGCTCCATAATGCGCAGATTCAGAGTGCGCACGAGCGCAACATAGTTGAGGACGACAACCAGGCTGGACGCCAGAACCTGGGCCCCGGCGACCCCCAAGAGACCATATTGATTCCCCAACACGACGGTTAGCGCAACAAAGGCTGTCGTGCCAATCATGGAAAGAACAGTTACGAACTTGGGCCGCCCAAGCGCCCAATATACGTAGTGCGTATTCGACGCAGTCACGGTGATGCCACCTGCAATAGCAAGCATGCCAAGTACCCGCGCCGCCTCGTGCCATTGGCTTCCGAGTAACACAGCCACAATCTGCTTCGCGCACACGCCGAGGCCCACCGCTGCGGGAACGCCGATTGCCCATATAAGACCTGACACGCGGAGAAACCGCGTCCGCAATGCCTCAAGATCGTCACCCAATTCAAGATAAGTCGTGTATACAGCTCGGTTGATTGGTGCGGCGAATTCCGTGCTCGCAAGAGCAGAGAGCTCCGACGCCATCGAGTACAATCCAACGCTCGCTGATCCAAGATGGCGCCCCAACCAAAGGTCTGCAAAACGCGCGCGAAAGGCCTCGACGGCGTTACCCAACAGCAGCCATACCGAAAAATTGAGAAGTTCGCCGCGTTGCGAGATATCCCAATGCGGGCGGAAATCGTGCATGACGTAGCTGAGAACTACCGACGTCAGTCGAGTGGCGGTAATGCCTATGACGAGGGCCCAATACGAGTGGGTCGCAACCGCCCAGCCCACCGCTGCAATCACACCAGCGACTTTTCCGGCAATGCGCATACGAAACTCAAGGTCGAAGCGCATATGCCGACGGAAGTCGACGATGCCAATATTCTCTACCGCTGAGAGTAAGCCGTTTGCGGCAAGTGCGATGATGATCCACGCGATCGCAGGTTGATGAAAATACAGCGCTGCCGGATGTGCCGCTACCGCTAAAACTGCGAACGTGACGAGTCCGCTCAGCACACGCAGGCTCCAAGCCGAGTCGTAATGCGCGCGAGTTGGATTGCGTACTCGAACGAGTGCCCAGTCAAATCCAAATGCAGATAACACCTCGGTGAGGGCAACTACGGAGCCCGCCATCGCAACTAAGCCAAACTCGTGTGGCGACAGAACGCGAGCAAGAACGGCAATGCTGCCTATACCCAGCAATCGCTCAGCCTGCCGCGCAGCAAGGGTCCACCCGGCGGCCTTGGAGCTACTTGGTCTCGGATCCGCGTCTGTTGAACTTTGGGTCACGATTTCTCGCCGCAATTCGGGCCACGCAATTGCATGTGAAGCGCTCTTGTCGGCAGACTGGTCGGCCGACGGGCACGCTCTGGAACGGCGCCGAGTGCCTTATTGGGTCTTTTCGCGGATCGCATGCTCTGAACTGAGGCACTCAAAACGAAGGTTCCATTATCAATGCGCGACGCATCGTGCACGAGCTCATTTACCCGCCATCACGTCAGCATAAATTCCGAGTAAAGTCTGCCGATACTGTTCAGGCGAAAATCTAATTTGCACATCACGAGAGGCGCATTCTGCGAGCCGCTGTTGCAGAGCCTGGTCACCCAACAGACGTTGCAGCGCCTGAGCGAAAGCCTGCGGATCGGCCCCCGGCGACAGGAGCGCTGTGTCACCGTCGGCTAGAATCTCGGGCGTACCGCCGACGCTCGTGGCGACAATAGGTACCCGAGCGGCCATAGCCTCCAACAGAACATTGGAGGAACCTTCGCTATGCGATGCTAGCGCGAAAATGTCCGCCATCGCGTAAAACGGTCGGACGTCTCGGTGCATTCCCGCAAACAGGACCCTATCGGACAAGTTAAATCGCGCGACGAGACGTTCAAGGTTCGCACGCTCCGGTCCGTCCCCTACAAGGATGGCCTTCCATCGTGGCGAGGTGGCAGGAAGGAGGTGGAGCGCCTCAATCAGATCAGCGTGACCTTTTTCCTTGGAAAATCGCCCAATTGTCAGAATAACCACATCGTCGGCAAGGATTCCAAACCGCCGTCGAAAGGCTGCCACCTCGGCCGGCGGGACATGATCAGCGGGGCCGACGGAATTATGCAGAATGCGGATTCTCTCCGGACGTACACCGAAGGCCGTGAGACGGCTGCTGAATGCCTGACACACGCTAATCACTCGATCTGCCGATCGAAGTGTGTACCTGTCGACTTGGTTGTAGAGTCGAAGCTTTAGGTCTGTGTCTTGGTAGCCGTGCTGAAAAGCGATCCAGGGCATCAATAGCGAACGCCGTAGGCGTTTGAGGAGAAAGTGCGACTTGGTATTGTGCGTTTGGATTAGGTCCGGTGCGGCTACTTCAATAATCCGCGCCATCTGCGAAAAGATACTTCGGTCGAAGCGGCCGCGCTCACTGACAATATAGGTGATGATTCCAGCCGCACGAGCGGCATCGGCAAAACCTTGCGATTCGTTTCCACGCCGCTGAAATGTGGCGATGGAGATTTGCAGACCCGCTGTGACGCCTTCGGCCGAATGCGCCCAGCGACAAAATCCGATGAGATTCTTTGCAGGACCTGTGACCGACGTCGCCTCCATCAAAGCCAGCACACGGGTACGAGTCGTCGAAGTCAAGGTCGGTCGTCACTCCGCTGCGAGGTCCACGGCGGGACTCCCACCGCATAGTCTACCCCGCCCATGACTCTACGCGCGCGCTGCCGATCACAAACCGGATCCGAACCAAGCCACAGAGCCCTTGCTGAGCTCGGCGCCGCGCCAACCCGTCATTGAGCCGAATCCCTGTAGTTGCACGAGCACCGGTTACAGACCGCGAGCTCATCCCGCGCGCCACATGACACACTATGGTACGGTCGCCGTACTCATCAACCGCGCGCTCCGCGAAGCCCACAGCGAAGGGCCTGACGCAGCGCCATTAGACCGACGGAGGGTTCGACGCGGTGTGCGGAATCGTTGGCTACGCCGGGCATCCGAACGCGATGCCGGAATCGCTCCTCATCGCGATGCGTGACGCGCTCACACACCGGGGTCCTGATGCAGCCGGAGTGTGGAGTTCCCAGGATGGCGCGGTGCGTCTTGCGCATCGGCGTTTGTCCATCATTGACTTGTCGCCGACCGGCGCTCAGCCGATGGAAAGCGCCGACGCGCGCTTTGTAATCGTATTTAATGGTGAGATCTACAATCATGACGAACTACGAGTCGAACTTGCGGCGGCTGGCGCACACTTTATAGGGCGCAGTGATACTGAAGTTCTCCTTGCAGCGTACGCCGCTTGGGGTGAAGGCTGCCTGACACGCCTGCGCGGAATGTTCGCGTTTGCGATATATGATACGGCTCGGCGCAGCCTTTTCATGGCGCGCGACCGAGCCGGCGAGAAGCCTCTCTACTGGGCATCTCATCGCGGCGGAATAGTCTTCGCCTCGGAGCTCAAAGCTCTCATGACCGATCGACAATTTCAGCCGAAATTGTCGCCTTCGGGTGTCGAGTATTTCCTTGCCTTCGGCTACGTACCGGGCGCCCACTGTATTCTACAGAACGTGCAAAAATTGCCGCCCGCACACTACTTCTCGTGGTCGCTGGGCGAGGATAGTCCGCGCATCGCACGCTATTGGGATTTGCCGGCGCCCGCACCGGCAGTGCCAGAGGATCGAGATCGACTCCAAGAGGAACTCCAGAGCCTCCTAATGGCGGCCGTGCGCGAACAACTCATTGCCGATGTGCCGGTCGCAGTGCTGTTGAGCGGTGGCCTCGACTCGAGCATCGTGACCGGTCTCGCCGCTGCGGCGTCGAGTCACCCTGTGCGAACGTTTACCGTTGGCATTCCGGGGCATCCCAAGTTGGACGAAAGTCGGTACGCACGGCAGGTTGCAGCGCATTTCGGGACCGATCACACCGAATTGCCGCTGGACCAGACCAGCGTTGATCTCATCGAGACGCTTGCCCGCCAATATGACGAACCCATTGCCGATTCTTCGATGATTCCGACTTATTTGTTGGCCAGGACCGTCAGCCAGCACTGCAAGGTCGTACTGGGCGGCGACGGTGGCGATGAACTCTTCGGCGGCTACCTCTCCTACCAAAGCGCCCTTCGGCAAGAGCGCCTGCGCCACTGGATCCCATCGCCGCTGCGCTCGGTGATCGCCCTTGCGGCTGCGCGGCTCCTCCCAGCCGGCTCGCGCGGGCGCAACGGCCTCATGAGTCTGCGCGGAGGACTGGCGGACGGTATCGCGCAGGCGGTCCTCTGGTATGACCGCGAAGATCTCGACCGCCTCTCACCCTGGCTGTCCGCCAGTGTGCACCGCAGTTCACCCAAAAGTTGGCGCCATGCGCTCGTCGAGTCGCGGCGCGGCACGCCAGGTGCTGCGATGGCGGCCGATTTTCGCAGCTACCTGCCGGAAGACATTCTGGTTAAGGTCGATCGTGCGAGCATGCTGTGCTCATTGGAGGTGCGCGCGCCTTTTCTGGACAGCCGAGTCGTGGAATTCGCTTTTCGCGCCGTTCCGAACGCGTTGCGCGTCTCACACGGCGAGCGCAAGATTCTTCTTAAGGCGCTCGGGCGCAAATTGTTGCCGGCAGACTTGAATATTGATCGCAAGCAAGGCTTTACGATACCGATCTCGACGTGGCTCACATCAACCGTCGTTCGTGATTGGCAGGAACGCTGCGGCGAGCAGATAAGAGCGCTGTTCGACACTGGCGCAATACACGCCGCAACCACAAATCCAGTCACTGCGGGCGATTTCCACCGGCTCTACGCGCTTATGATGCTCACCTCCTGGATGCATCATTACCACGTTACGATTTGATGCCCTACTAGAATACGGGATTACTGACGGTCAGTTTAGCGCGATTTTCAGTCGCGACTCCAACAGTCAGCATGAAGCGATTTTCCCTGTAGCTGTCGATCATCGCGTCACTACTGTGATCGATGCGCGAATACTGGGCATGCATTTCGATCCTCCGGCCCACATGCCACGCCAGATCCGCGAGTCCGCGAAGTTCCGTATCGTTGGGAATACTGGCGCCGAAATAGGAATCGCGCGCGTAAGCCACAGCAACGTTGAACACCAGCGCCTCAGACAGGTCGCGCCGTGCGGTGGCGTCGAGTTCCGTGCGGTTTCGATTGAGATCCGTCTCGATAGTGTGCGTTTCCCTGTATTCCGACAGCGCAAGCCCAAAGGCGGTGCGATGGCGCTCGAAGCGCCAAGCCGCACGCGCGTAGCGGCTAGTGAAGGGATCTTCGGCACGCTGAATGGCCGCGGCACCCAGCGTGACGTTGCTAACACCTTGCAGCTGCCGCAGCAGGTTCCCCGTGTCGGAGATATCCTGTCCTGCAGATAGTTCAAGGGTCGACGATCCAGATATCACGCGCGATGCGACGGCACGCACCAGCGCGCCACCGGGTCTGATATTTTGAATCGTGGCATCGTCGTAGCCCAGGTCAACATCCAGTTTCGACCGGGCGCCTTGGGCATCGTAGTGTACGTACGCCTGTCGTGTCGTGTAATCCAGATCGGTTGCGGCGCTGTCGTCGTAACTCACACGCTCGGCGTTGACATTGAAGGACAAATTGCTGCTCGCCGACAGCGGATGGACGAGGGCAACCGCAGCATCACCGCGATTGTTGTTAAGATCGTCGAGCTGATAAGACACATTGGAATATCGAACCGAGACCTGCGCGTGCAGCTGCGCCCCCAAAGGAATAGTCACATCCGGTCCAGTAGAAAAATAGTTGATATTCTCAAGGTTTTCCGGCGTTACCGGTAATCCAGGGTCGAGTTGCTGTTGGCCGAAATTATCTTGCACCACCCAGTCGATTCGGCCAGGAAGCAGCGCAATCTTGCCGTAACCGGTGAAATCACCGACGAGCTCGTTGGAATAAATAGAGTGTGCGTAAGTCAGATACTGCAGATTGGCTGCGACGTCCGCAACCAGATGGCGAGCTTCCTCATGCAGAGAGAAATCCGTAGTCGCCACGCCGATGGTGTCCCCCGTAGGGTCTGTCGGCGCTAACCGGATATTGTCACTATAGATCGCGCCTACTCCGAGCTCTCCACTGAATTCGGCGGCCGGCGCGCACGCAGCGCCCATAATCCCCAGAACCAGCCAGGAAGCTCTTCGCGGTCTCACCCGCGCGCTGCCGTGCCAACGGGCGGCGCGGCATCGCCGTAGACGCCGTACCCATAGTAACCTTCCGACACCGCCAGCTCGCTTTGATTGAGAACTAGCCCAAGAGGCTTATCTTCACCGACGTAGCTCATCGCTTCCTGCACGGCGCGCCGCGGAGTGCCGCCGGCGCGCACCACGAGCACCACTTGACCCACAATTTGCAGGAGGGCGCGGGACTCGGTCGACAGCAGCAGCGGCGGAGAATCAAGCAATACAACGCGGCGGGGATCGCGTGCCGTCAAACGCGTGATGACCTGATTCATGCGTGCGCTCGCCAAGAGTTCGGTTGCCGCCTCGTGAAAGCCGCCGGCCGGCAGTATGCTGAGCCCCTCTACGTCGGTAGGCAGCACCAGTGACTCAATATCAATTGACTCATCCGCGAGCGCATCGAGCAGGCCCAACTCTCGCTCGACGCCAAAAATGCGGCTAATGTGCGGTTTGGCGACATCGGCATCCATGATCAATATCGACACGTCTCGCTCACGGGCGATGCTGAGCGAAAGGTTGATGGTCGTGAATGTCTTGCCGTCGCCAGGTAGCGCGCTGGCCATCATGACGAGTCGCGCTCCCGGCGCATGCTCGCTGCTCAGCGTCCTTATTTGCATGAGAATGGGACGTTTTATCCGGCGGTATTGATCGGCGAAGCGTCGATCCTGAGTCTCCTCGGGAACAAATCCCGCGGCGCGCAACCTTTTGCGGTCGATCTTTATGTACCGCGATGATTCAGCGGCGGCGGCAGGAAGACCGAGTACTTTAGCCTCAGTCGTCTCTTCTACTGTGCCGACCGCTGATCGTGGCGCCGGCGAGCCTGACTGCGCGTTCGCGGCGGAGCGCAACTTGGAAATGGCATTTTCCACGACAGTCATAGCCAGCTCCCTATCTCCAACCACCTGCCTACTTGAGAGGGAATGGTGAGATGTCTGCCCAACAAGCTAAATCCAAAAATCGCAACGGCCACGAGCCCAAAGGTGCTTGCGGCTATAGTGTAAAAAGCAACGTCCCAGTGCTTACGGCGATACAGCGTTTTCGGAAACGCAGAGCTCACGGCGCCCAACACCGTAGCTCCGGTGCTTTCGCTCAATGTCCTCACTGACCAAAAAACCGGCTTCACAATCTGCAACAGATATGCGAGCCCGGCGCCGCATCCCACAGCGAGCGCGAGAACGATAACCACCAATAACGACCGACGTGGCGATACGGGGCGATATTCCGCATTTGGGGGCTCGACGATTTCAAAACGCACCGAGCCGTTTGTGTCGGCTTCCTGACCGAGCTTCGCTTTTTCAAGCTGCGTCAAAAGAGCCGTGTATTGGGTCTTGTTAACGTCATAATCGCGATTCAGTTGCGCGTACTCAGCCTCGACTTTTGGCATGGTGTCCAAAGCCCGGCGCAGCTCAGCTACGCGGCTTTGATGATCGCCGAGTTGACGCCGCAGGGTGGCAATCTCCACATCCGCTTGATTGAGGGCGACCTGGATGCTCTGGTACACGGGATTGGCACCTGCGCCACTGTTGGCAACAGCATTGACATCCCCGCGGCGCAGTGACTCAAGTTCAGCGGTGCGCCGCTCGTTAAGCTCTGCAAGTGTCTGGCGCGCGGCAATCACATCAGGGTGTTTGTCGGTATAATTGAGCAATAACTCGTCAAGGCGGGCCTGCGTCTCACGAATTCGCGACAGCGTATCGCCGGCGGTGGGGGTGCCGGGGCCGCCGAGTACGGGCGCTGCGCCGCTGGCAGCCGTCACGGTGGACTCGCCACGCAGCTGACGGTCGAGTTCCTCGCGACGCGATATGGCGACCGAAAGAGCCGTCTGAGCAGTTTTGGCTGCATCCATTTCCGCCTGCAGGCGCGTAAAGTACCCACCCTGCTCCGTCGGCATAGCCCCTACATTCGTCTTTTTGAACGCTGCAAGGCTATCTTCGGCCGCGCGCAGACGCGTCTCGTAGTCCTTGATTTGAGCTTCTAAGAATCTCTGCGCATCCTGCGAGCCTTGGCGCTTGCCGCCGAGCGTGTCTACGATGAGAGTGTTGAGCAACGCCTCTACGACCTTGAGGCTGCGCGCGCGATCGCGATCCTGGTATACGATCCCGTAGATGCTGCCGGCGTCACGATCACCCTCACGGCTGCCCGCTGACGTCACCGTGATGGCGATGTGGTCCCGCAACTCATCGATGACGCTGACACGCTTGCGCACGTTAGTCAGTTGGGGGTTGAGGAGCCCGACGTCACGCGCAATTTTCTCCAGCTGCGGCGCGCCCAACAGTGATTGGCGCACGAAATTCAGTTCCGCATCGACATCCTGCTCCACGGCCAATCCCTGCAACACTGGTCTTAGCGCCGTGCGCGTGTCGACGAACACCGTTGCGCGCGCCTCGTACATATCGGGCAGCACCATGACAAGTGCCCAGCCGGCCATGCCCACAAGCCATGCCACAAGCAGAGCCCACCAGCGGAAGCGCCAGGAGCCGCGCACTTCGTCGAAAACTTGGTCGATCAGCAAATTCATACGTTAGAAATGAGTCTGTGGCACGACTATCACATCGCCGGGCTGGAGCTTCAGGTTTTGGGTCATGTCGCCCTTGTCGATGATCTTTTCAATATTCACGTTAATTTCGGTTTGCTTGCCGCCGCTCATGCGCACGACCTTCGCCCGATTTCCTGCCGCATACGGGCCCAGACCTCCGACTGCCAACAGGGCGTCGAGCACCGTCATGCCCTCGCGGTATGGCAGCGATTCGGGCTTGACGACCTGGCCAATCACCTTGATCTGGCTATAGGCGCTCAGCGGCTGGGTTACGATGACATTGACCTGGGGGGATTTCACGTACTCAGCTAGCACTTTTTCGATATCGCGAGCGAGGTGGGTAGGCGTTTTGCCGACTGCGACCATATCCTCAACAAGCGGCGTTGAAATCTTGCCGTCGGGGCGCACGGGGACCGTCGCGGAAAGCTCGGGATTGCGCCAGACGAAGACCTCCACAGTGTCGCCGGGTCCAATGATGTACGCGGCGGCGACGCCCGCGGACCCGGGCGTCGCCGCTGGCGCGGGCGTCGGGGTTGGCGCCGGCGCGGCGACTGGAGCAACCGGCGTTTGGTTCGTCGTGGGTTTTGCGCTCTGTGACGCCGGTGCGCACGCCGACATGTTAAGTAGCAACAGGGGTAAAAATAGCAAGCTAATACAATTAGTTAGCGATTTCACAGAGACTAACCCCCGTACATAAGGCATTTTTGCAAGCTTACCAGATAGCCGTCACCGGTCGCGGCGGCAATCACTAAAACGTGATGTGTCGTCGCAAACGCCGTCGACAAAACGTGCCAATTCCGCGCGTGCAGAAGTGCAATCGGGGTCACACTTTGCTCGCAACGAAATGATCCGCGCGTCAACCGCCTTGGTTATTGAACTCGCGCCGTACCAGAGCTGAGCGCGGAACCCTGACGTCGTAACATGGGGTCCGACCTCGAAGACATACCAGAGAACCCACTCCACGCCCTGGTCGTCTTGTAGGTGCAGAAATGCGAAGCGACGAGCCCGGGAAGTCGCGATCCCCTGATCGAGCACTGCGAACGCACCGACGCCCACGATGGAGTTGTTGTACCCGAGGAGCTTCTTGCCTTGCTGCTGAAAGGCATACTCAGCCGCATACCATTCGACGGAGTCGCCGCCGCGCCGATAGGATCGAAACTCCTCCCGGTCAGCGCCGATGAAAACCGGTCGCCAGTTCGTTGGCGTTGCTGTGCTTGTCCAGCCGGGCACCTCTGGCGGTTGAAAGCGTGCATCCAAAACCGCCGGATGAGCATTTATTGCCATCCAAGCACTGGCCGGCCCCGCGGCCAGGAAGAGGAAAGCTAGCACCAGCTCGCGGGCACCAGGCCAGCACCGCGCGTCGATGGTCGGCGGCGGCACGTGCGCTGCGGCGCCATGCTCGTATTCAGGTATACGTGAGGCAATCAGGAAGAATATGAGCATTGCGCCCGCGAAAACGGCCCAGCCGAAACCATAGTGGCTAACGCGCACCAAATAGCTCTGCATGTCCGTCAGATGGCCGGCAATAATGATGACGCTGACGCGAATCCAGTTGGCGAGCAGCGCGAGCGCAATGACAAGACCAAGTAGCGCCACGCGGTGACGCATTTTGTCGCGGTGCAGCGCACTATAGTACGAGGCTATCGCAAGACCAACGACTAGGAAGTGCAGCCCGCTGCATCCGCCCTCGATCGCAAACGTGCCTTCCGGGATGTGTACGAGGTTGCCTTCAAAACGTACCGGCACACCGATGAGTCGCAGAATGACTTGCGTTGCTACGATAGTCAGTGCTTGAAGTGCTCCATTCATCATTCCCCAAAATGGCAACGCAAAGTAGAGAAAGGCCACCGGAAAAAGACATCTGCGCGCAATATTGCGCCCAAATACTGCATATATTGCAGTCCAAAGAATCAATGGAAATATGAGCTGGTGCGCCGTTTGAAAGCTCGCGCGATAGGCGAGGAGCCATGCGAGAGTCAAGAGTGCCAAAGCGATGCCAGCGACGGGGAATGCTCGCTGTAGAGGGCCGGTCAGGTCTTGACGCCGCAGATAAAGTAATGCGACGCACATAGCAACGATCAGGTACCCGTGGGTGTTCACCATATTGTCGAAGTCGGTCCAAGCAACCGAGTACGACACGGGCGTCGGCCAATAGAGCAGGCACACGATCGCGACGACGAGACACACTGCCAGGAAGCGCCGGGTGGCCAAGCTCATCTTTCGCCTGACTCCGGCAGTTCAACAGCACAGCGTTCGAGTAAGTCGTACAGGGTGGGTCGACTGACACCGAGAAGCTCGGCGGCCCTGGAAACATTATTCTGTGCCAGCGCAAGCGCCTGTATCAAAGCCTGACGCTCGGCCCGCAATCGCACTTCGGCTAGATTGAGCTGCGCGGGCACAGTTGCGGCCGCCTCAAGACCGAGGTCAGTCGCATGGATCAACTGTCCTTCGGCCATGATCACCGCGGCCCGAAGCTTGTTTTCGAGCTCCCGTACATTGCCAGGCCAGGAATAGCTCTGCAGAGCTGCGAGCGCGTCATCGCTCATCCCGCGCAGCTTGGCCGCTGACTCGGCAGCAATGCGTTGCAAGATTGATTGCGCCAAAACGATGACGCCGCTGCCGCGTTGCCGCAACGGCGGCACATTGATCGTGATCGCACTGATGCGATAGTAAAGATCCTGCCGGAAGCGCTGCTCTGCAATCAATGTCTGCAGGTCTTGGTTGGTCGCGCAAACTACGCGCACATTGACGGGGATCGGCTTACGGCCGCCGACACGCTCAATAACGCGGTCCTGCAAAAAACGCAGCAACTTGGCCTGCAGGGGCGCTGGCATGTCGCCGATCTCATCGAGAAACAACGTGCCCCCTTCAGCCGTCTCCACCTTGCCGAGGGTTTGCTTTACGGCACCAGTGAATGCGCCCTTCTCATGGCCAAATAGCTCGCTCTCGAGCAGTTGCTCCGGGATCGCTGCGCAATTGATGGCTACAAACGGTCCGGCCTTTCGAGCGCTCAGCCCGTGAATGGCATGGGCCAACAATTCCTTGCCAGTGCCGCTCTCACCGAGGATTAGCACCGACACATCGGTCGGCGCGACCTTCTCGACCATGCGACACACTTTAAGCATCGTCTCATCGGTAGCGATTACACCCGCGAGTGGCGAGCTCGATTGCCTCTGCAGATTGCGGTTTTCCTCCTCCAGAGCGTGCATTCGAAATGCGCGCGCCACGATCATCTTAAGAATTTGAGGCTCAACCGGTTTCTGGTAAAAATCAGCAGCGCCTAAACCGACGGCTTTGACGGCATTACTCTGATCACCATTTCCTGTGACCACGATCACTTTGACCTGTGGCGCTGCCTGCAAGATCTCTTGTAGCGTCCGGAACCCTTCGGATACTCCGGCGGCGTCGGGCGGCAATCCCAGATCCTGCAATACCACTGCAGGCTCGTACCTGCGCACGTGCGCAAGTGCCTCGGTGCGCGCAGCCGCGACCCATACCCGATATTCGTCAAAGCACCACTTAAGCTGCTTTTGCAGACCGAGATCGTCCTCAACGATCAGCAAGCCTGGTCGATCGTCAGCCATCTTCAGTCCTGTCCAATTAGTACCGGAAGGGTAATGGCAAAACGTGTTCCCTGACCGGGACTGCTTTGCACATCGACATGTCCACCGAGAGAACGCACGTATTCGCGCGCCTGATACGCCCCAACACCCATGCCAGCCGAACCCTTGGTTGTGTCGAATGGGCGAAATAGCCGATCGCGCAGGAAATCGGGCTCCATGCCCCTACCGGTGTCGGCCACGGCAATAGTGACCTGTGAGTCTGCGCGGCTGACGGTGATTGTGACGCTGCCATCATCAGGTGTCGCATCCTGGGCGTTGCGGATCACATGCTCGATAACGCTCGCCAAATTCTCCTGATCGGCCTCCACGACGACGCCCTCATTCGAGCTGACCATGACTGGCGCGGGCGTATTTCCGGTGCAGCGCGCGAGCGCCATGTGAAGCAGATCATGCAGCTTAAGCGGCCGGCGCACACTTCCTGCTGCACCGACGCGCAGCTGGTCCAGCAGACGAGTAATGCGCTGCGCGGCGTTGTCAATTGTTGCCATCGCATCGTCGACGAACTCAGGCTGGCGGCGAAATTTCACCGCGTTTGAGACCACAAGGCGCAACTGCGCCACGGAGTTTTTCAAATCGTGCATCATGAATGCCGTGAGCCGACTGTAGGTCTCAAATTGCCGATTCTCGGCGAGTTTCCGATCCGCCTCGTGCTGCGCAAGGTGAGTCGCCACGTGCCTGCCCATGGTCATGAGCATGTCGCGGTCCTCATAGGTAAGCTCGAAGGGTTGCGGGGGCCGAGCCAGCAGGATAAAGCCTGCAAGAGCCTCGCCCTGCATGATCGGCGCAACAATACTCATTGTGGAATCGACAAATAGCGACTCGGGCAGCTGAATGTTGTCGTAAGTTGCCGGCGAGCGCCGGTATTCGTCCACGTCGATGATCCAGTGCCGTTGCTGCATGAACTGCACAAAATCAGTGGCCCTGCTGACATCGGCGGGAAAGGCGATTTGCTCCGCAGAGCCACTCCAGGCAGCGATGGCTCGGAATTGATTACCCGATTCATCTGGCACGAAAAGTAGCGCCCGCGGACTCGGGAACACTTGGGTGAGTGCCTGAAGTGCGCCCATTTGCACGCTCTCAGGCGCCGCAGAGGATAGAGTACGCACGAACCGCAGCCATTCGACGCGATAATCATATTTGTTGCGATAGAAGTGTTTGCTGATAAACACCCGCAGCCGTCGGCCCAGCACTCCAGACCACAGCAGGCTTAGTAGAACCGCCGCGGCTCCGACCAGGAACAGCAGCTGCAGGGCGCCACCCCAGGTGCCGCCCACGAAACGCACGTAGTACCCGCCAGCGGCCATAGCGCATAGGTAGATGCCTACTGCAGCGAGCGCAGTCGAATAGAATATGACATGACGAGAGATAAATATGCTGGCGTTGGATGCCACACTGTTCCTGACAGCCAGGACGAGTACCGGCACAGCGATCGCTACGGCTACGCCGCGTAGCGCCCAGGCGGTGGAATCTATCCCCCCCATCAGTTCAGACTGCGCGTAGAGAAAGAGGTCATAGGTAAATTGACCACCCACGCCAAACAGCAGGTACCGAAGCCAACTGCGCTCGCCGGCCCCGGCATTGCGATACACCTGCTCGATCAGGACGAGCCCCAGGAGTGCGAGCAATAAACCGCCGCGCGTAATCTGATCAGCTGCGTGCGACCATCGAAGACATTGGCCTACCAGCGCACCGATCCAGGCGACCTGGACGAGAATCAAAAGCCAGCGGGGGAAGCGTTGACGAAACACGCCTGTCAGCAGTAGGAGCCAACCTGCGTCGCGCGTCACTTCCAGCAGATCCACGACAGAAGTGGCATTGGTAAATGGGATGAGCTCACCGATCGCCGCGGACCCAGCCCATAGCGAGGAGAGCGCGGAAGCGACGGTCAGACGATATCCGAAGGGATCGCCGCGACGACCGATCAGCAACAACATGTTGAGCGCGAGAAATCCAAGCCCCGCGATGCCGTAGCTGATTATTGCAATATTCATGATTTACACAGTGTAGAGGCGCATGGTCGCTGGACGATCCGGACGTCGCTTCGCAGCGTGATGCACATCACATCTGGTGCGCACGAAGCAGTCGGCTTTCCTTACAAGAGGACTTGCAACATGTCTGGCTGGGATGCCCGTGAATAGCGTTAATCCTTTATGGAACAATGTGTTACGTTTTTTGGCACACGCCTTGCTTCTATTCATTGCGCCGAGACAATTTACTAACTCGGCAGGAGTGCAGTTAAATGAAAACGCTACGCGCGATTGTTGTAGTTGGTATGTTGGCTTTGAGTGGTGGAGCACAGGCCAGTCAGTTTGTGCTGCCGCACGAAAGTTTCTCCTGCCGCGGCGTTGTCGCTGAATTTCTGTCGCAGTTCGGCAATCACGGGTCATGTGACAAGACCGTATCGGTCCCGGAACCGGCTACGCTCGGCCTGCTCGGCATCGGCTTAATTGGCCTGGCCGCGAAACGCCGGCGCAAGTAGCGCTAATTACCCTCGAGTCACCCGGGCCGCCGGACGCGGGGCCCTTTCGCTTAGCGCTCACAGGCCAAACATTACCCGCTCGGTATACGCTATATCTCCAAAATGGGGCGGATAAGGTCCGCGAAAATATTTTGGGCCTGCATCGACCATCGTGCCGATGAGACCGGGTATCAAGCCGTTGGAATTGATGAATACCATTGGCATTCCGCGCAACGCGAGAAATCGTCCCAGCGGTCCGGCAAATCGAATGAAGCTTTCGATATCTCGACAGTACACAAGGAGCGCATAGGGAAGCGCGCCAATTTTCCAGCGATGCCAGGCGCGCATAAAAACAAATGGATATCTGCGGCCCTGTGCGCTACACGTCACGCTGATACATCCGTAATTCGCATGCGCCAGTAGTAACTGCGTCTCCGATGCAGACAGATCCTCGCCTGATTGAATATCAGGCGCGACGGTCCTGACCCGGCCACTAATCGAGCCGATGTTTAGCGCTGGAAATGCGCAGAATTGTCCGCTGCAAAACTGCGCGTAGCCTTGCGCTTCCAGGATCGGCCCGGTACGCGGCCCGGGACTGATATTCAGGAAAGTGACGTTCTTGTGTGCGAGCGCGTGCGACGCCAGCATTGTGGCGTAGCCGCGAAACGCGGCTTCTACGAACCAACTGGCGACGTTTCCGCGGATTTGCGTCCTGTCGCCAAAAGTGATCGAAGAGAAAATCACGAGAACCACGCCGACTGGATTGCGATCTGCCTCCAGCAGGTACCCGTACTTCGGGAATCCCGGTGGTGTTGCATGCTCCGCCATGCGCTGCAGGCCGCGGGCCCAGTGGTTGCGGCCACGCCCCGGAAAGCCTCTGTCGAGCAGCGTCACGGTTGCGGCGAGGTCGCTCGCATGTATTTCACGGCAGCGGATTTCTGGTGGTACAGACACGTCAGGGATAACGAAATTCTGCTGAAAGCTTTCTGGCTAGCAACTGCGTGCGCATGTCATAATCCGTTTGAACATCTCACCGAGTATCCTGAGAGTACATACAATGCCCGGCAGCGTCAGGTCTACGATCGTTTCTCAGTTCGAGCAAGTGGCACGCGAGCAGAACAGGAAACTGGCTCCCTTGTCCGATGATCTGGTTTTGATGGAGTCTGGCCTCGATTCTCTGTGTTTCGCAATTGTAGTGGCGCGCCTGGAAGACGCACTCGGCTTTGATCCTTTCAGCGTGGTCGAAGACATACAATTTCCAGTAACGCTGGGGGATTTCATCAAGATCTACGAAGATGCTGCAAAATGATGTGGCCTCACTTTGGGAGTCACTGAAGGGCACGGCAAGCCGACCGGAACGCTGCATTTGGACTATTGATCAACGGATCAATCTACAAGACCTTTTCGCGGGCTCAAGCCTAAGCGGTCGGCTTGAGCAGCTGCGCGATCGTTCAGTGCTACTGCTGACAAAAAGCCAGCTTTGTGCGGCACTGAGCCTCATCGAGCTGGATGGCATCGCACGACGCCTCATTCTTTGTCCTCCTGATCTTGATCCCGAACATATTCCATTTGTAATCGACACTGCCGCAGTGAATGCCGCCGTGTCTGATCAGGAAGCGCAGATCTGCGGTGCATTGCATGCCGATTGCGTTTTTCCATGGTCTTCCACAATCAAACGCGGCGAACACGTCAGAGGCAAGCAGCACGCGACGGAATGGATACTGTTCACATCCGGTACGACTGGCCCCCCGAAGATGGTCTCACATAGTTTAGCGAGCCTCACCGGAGCTATCAAAACCCCTAGCTTCTCGGCGCAGCCGATCGTATGGAGCACCTTTTATGACATTCGCCGTTATGGCGGCTTGCAGATATTTCTGCGAGCACTGTTATGGGGAGGATCCCTCGTGTTGTCCGACGCGGGGGAACCCGCCAAGGACTTCTTGGCGCGTGCCGGATCACATGGGGTCACTCATATGTCCGGAACACCCTCGCACTGGCGCCGGGCGATCATGAGCGGGGCAGCGGGCCGGATTGCACCGGTGTACGTGCGCCTTTCCGGCGAGATCGCCGATCAGGGGATACTCGACAGTCTGCGCGTAATCTACCCGCAAGCCAAAATTGCCCATGCTTTTGCATCCACCGAGGCCGGCGTGGGATTCGAAGTAGAGGATGGGCTGGCCGGAATTCCCGCATCCTACTTTTCACCCTCCGCAGCTGGCGTTGACATGAAAATTGAGGACGGCTCATTACGCATCCGCTCCGGGCGGACGGCGCTAGGCTATTTAGGACGCGAGAATGGTTCACTGGTCGCAGAGGATGGCTACGTCGACACGGGTGACATGCTGGAGCTGCGAGACGGACGGTATTATTTCGTCGGCAGACGCGGTGGAGTTATTAATGTTGGGGGGTTGAAGGTTCACCCTGAAGAGGTTGAGGCAGTGATCAATCGTCATCCGCGCGTGCAAATGTCATTGGTGAAATCGCGCAAAAATCCGGTCACAGGGGCTATCGTAGTTGCAGAGATCGTGCTCAAGCTCGAACCTGACAGCAACAATTCGACGACGGAAGCTGCGGCTTTAAAAAGCGAAATTCTCGGAGACTGCCGTCGCGCCCTGCCTGCGTACAAGGTCCCAGCGGCCATCCGCATCGTAAGTTCTCTCGCCGTGACTCCGTCCGGCAAAGTTGCCCGTCCAGATGCCTAATGCAATTGTCACCGGGGGAACCCGCGGTCTGGGTCTAGGCATCGTCCACGGACTCTTGGCCGCCGGATACGACGTCATCGCCATTGCACGTCACGAGAGTGACGAATTGGTGGCGCTCAAGCGCGAGGTTCGGCCAGGACGAGCCGGAACGGTGCACTTTCAGGCTTTTGATCTCTGCGACATTTCCAATATTCCGGCGTTGGTCAAGGATTTACGCAAGCAATTTGGATCGATTTACGGGCTCGTTAACAACGCGGGCATTGGGACGGGCGGTCTCCTCGCTACGATGCGCGACGCGCAAATTGAGCGCATTGTACGTTTGAATACGGTGGCTCCCGTGATTCTGACCAAGTACGTATTGCGGTCCATGATGGCCGACAACGCGGGCCGAATTGTGAACATCGCTTCAATCGTAAGCTTCACGGGTTACAGCGGTCTGTCTGTCTACAGCGCAACCAAGGCATCTCTTATCGGCTTCACCCGCTCACTCGCCAGAGAAATCGGGGGATTGGGCATCACAGTCAACGCTATCGCGCCCGGCTTTGTGGATACGGAGATGACGAGCAGTCTGGACAGCGATCAACGCGCGAAAATTAAACGACGCAGTGCGCTTCGCCGGCTCGTCGAGCCTGCCGATGTCGCCAACGCCGTCGAATTCCTGTTGAGTGACAAGGCGAAGAATATTACCGGCACCGTACTGACCGTCGACGCCGGAAGCACCGCCTAGGCTGATCGGTGGCTAGGCGGATTTTAGACGTCGCGCTATAACAGGGGCGACATGTTTGGCGCCGAACATGAATCGCATCACGGGTCCAAACGTCGGCGCGCTGGCGACGCCGACGATGAAAAGCCCCGGTACCGACGTTTCGAATCGAGAGCTGAGCAAGGGAGCTTGTCCTTCCCTTGCGATGCTGTCTCGCAGCCCTGGCTCCAGGTAATCCAGCCGATCCATATCAATCTTGAAACCTGTCGCGGCGATTACGTGATCGGTCCAGATCTCGCTGGTGCCGTCCGAGCCATTTAGGTTGAGGCGCACACGACCGTCTACCTCTGTAGCCGATAGGATCCTTTGACCGAGAAGAACCTCAACCCGCCCGTCAAAGCGCTCCCGAAGCCACCATGAGCCACTCGGGCCCCAGCTGGTGGCGACGAATCGGTGCCGCTTCTCCGCTGGAAAATACCAACGGAAGATCTGTGGCAGTTCGGCAAGCGCCAAACTTCGCCAGCCTCGTGCAAGACCGGATTCGGGTGCCCGGATGTCGTCCAGGATTGACGGCTCCGTCAGCGGCGGCGCGTTCCAGTAAAGCTGGGTCTTACGTGCGATGAGACGTACCTTTGCGCCCGCTTCACAAAGAAGAGCCGCGGATTCGAGTGCCGACTGCCCCGCTCCAATGATCGTGACGTCACGACCGGCAAACGCACGCGGATCGCCGAAGCGCGTGCTATGCAGGCACAAGGGCTCCGCAAGGCCAGCAAGCTCGGTCGGGATGTAGCGAAATGCCATGTGTCCCGTCGCGAGAATCACCGTTCGCGCTCTCACCGACGGCCCTCGATCCAAGTCCAGCAGGAAATTGCTGCCATCCCTGCGCAGACGAGTCACCTTGACGTTTTGCAACTCACCAACCGCTCGTTCCCGAAACCAGTCGGCGTAGTCTAAGAACTGCGCCAAAGGTAACGGTTTGCCGCTCGCCTGATAAGGCAATCCGCGCTCGAGGCAGAAACGCTTCAGAGTGAACTTTCGCCGCGGATCCCACAAGTTCGAAGCAAACGGCTCCGACTTGAGGATCATCCCCTCGGGCATATACGCGCGCCAACTCTCAAGCGGCGGCCCGAATATCTGAAAAGGAATTCCGGCAGCACGCAGATGGGCCGCAATCGATAGGCCGTAAGGCCCAGCTCCTACAATTACCGTGTCGTTGCTTGACATGTTGTCATCTTCGCCAATAACTATTGAAATTGGATTGGACGAGCACTCGTCTAGACCTTTGCATGCACAGACAATCCTAGAGTGCGCCTCGCCCGCCTGTATAAACGCTCTGCAAATGCCTCGATCACGTAGTGGTATACGCCCGGCAGCGGATCGCCAAGACGAAAGTAGCCGTCATAGGTGTGTGATCCTTGAACTCTGACTTCCGCTGGCACTTTGTGTGCGACCGATGAGCGCCAAATGGTTCCCGCAGACTCGTTCGATGCCTCTTTGCTGACTTGGCCGAGTTCGGTCCAATATGCAATCAATGGAATATTGACCCCGCACAATGTAGCAATCTCTTCCTGCCAATCGGTTCGCCCGACCGTGGGTTCAACGATAACGAATCTGCCATTGGCTCTGTCGCGCTTAAACTCCAGACTTCCGATCCCCTGATATTCCACACGTGCGACAAATTGCCTGGTCATCGTCTCGAGCTCCGCGGCTGCATCCTTGGCTGGCGCACATACCGCAGTATTCCCAATCGCCGGTGGGTCACACACCAGCTTTCGCCCGGAAAACATCGCCGCTATATGGCTATGGGAGTCGCAGGTAAAGAGCGTAAAATAAATGTCCGTATCGCGGCCATCGATCCACTCTTGTATGACGAGTCGGCTCGCGCGATTGAGCATGCGCATGGCCGCGGCGGAGGCACTTTCGAGAGTGTCGGCGCGCACGACACGTTCGACCTTGCCGTCCAGTACCAAGGTCTTATCACCGGGCTTGATTACGACCGGAAACTTCAAGCTGCTGAGCAATGGCAAATCAGACGGGTCACATACGACGATTGCGCGCGGCACTGGAAACCCTTCGCGCTCCGCATACTTCTGGAACAATGTCTTGTCGGCCAGGGTACGGACCATCTCTTTTGATGGCAGACTTAGGCGGAAAAAGGGCGCTATCTCTTCGCGAAAGGCCGAGAGCGTCGCTACTTCGGGATCGCCTGTAAGAATCAACACCGGTCGCTGGCCGATGCGGCGCGACAGGGCGATCAGTGAGTCTACGAGGACGCGCCCGTCTAAGCTCGGAACCCACTCCACGCGGCAAAACCGAGACCAGCCGGCTGGTCCCTTGCGCGCACTCGCCACCAAATGCACCGGCATGCGTCCACGCGCCAGGCTGCGTACGACTCCTAGCGAGTTGAGACTACTGTTGACGACTACAACCGGAACCATGTCTTTCGATGCAGAGAAGCAATTTCATTAACGCGATCGCTGCCCACAAACACACCAAGGTGCCTAGACCCATCGTGCGCATACTAGCTCGACGCATATCATCGAAAGGTGCGCCATCGCACGCATTCGTGAGCATAATATCCCTAACATAATGCCAATGCCTTCAATTCCTCGGGCCTCAGCATTTGCAGGCGCGCGCAGCATTGTCTGGTTCCCGATGTGATGGCCGTCTCAAAATCCCGATCTCCGAAGTGTGTGCCGGCCTCTCCTATTACTTCTCAAATGCGCTGCAGTTCCGGCTTCCTCAGTACTCTAGCGCTCGTATCGCGTTTGCCCGCAGTCACGAACGATCGGGCGAATTTCGCCTTGCATCACGCCGAGCTCATGCAAATGTTTTCATCCTTGTTTCTGGCGCCTCGGTCATTGAC